>Ga0194116_10000036_pt1 | contig 263743 bp, 240 predicted proteins | sample TA2MahsurfametaG_4_FD_148617 | JGI IMG/M metagenome (GOLD analysis project Ga0194116, IMG submission 148617) | Freshwater microbial communities from Lake Tanganyika, Tanzania - TA2015008 Mahale S9 surface | ecosystem: Environmental > Aquatic > Freshwater > Lake | place: Tanzania: Lake...
CGCAAGTCGTCTCGCTTGACGGCCATTTCATGAACATGTACCTTTACGACAAAAGGTACTGGCTTTCAGAACATGACCCGCGAAAACAATCTCTCTGCCATGAAGAAAGGGCTGCTCGAATTCGTCGTGCTCAAGGTGGTGGGCACCGGGCAGCTTTACGCGGCCGATATCCTCGGCCGTCTCGATGGCACGGAGTTCGCCACGCAGGAGGGCACGCTTTACCCGCTGCTGAGCAAGCTGCGCCGCGAGGGTTTTGTGCATTACGAGTGGCAGGAATCATCCCTTGGGCCGCCGCGAAAATATTATCGGCTGACGCCAGAGGGGCGCGGCCACCTTGACACTCTCGATCTTTATTGGAAGACCATCGACCGAACGCTGGCCGAGCTTGGCCGCTGAGAGCACCGGAGATCCGCATGCAACGCGTCATTCACGCCGGTCTCAACCGCAACCCCTACCCCATCGAGGAGGACGCCTACGCGCGCCTCGAGACCTACCTCGCCGAATCGGCAGCCGCGCTGGCGGACGATCCCGATCGCGACGAAATCCTGCTCGACCTCGAGCAAGCCGTAGCCGACCAGTGCCGACGTCGACAGCCTCCGCAGGCGAGCGTGATCACACTGCAGGAGCTGCTACCCGCGCTCGAGGAAATCGGACCCGTACGGGCGCCTTCGGCGGACCAGGTTGGCAGCAAAGAAAACACCGATGCGCCCACTCGTGTGTCGCTGCAGCAGATCAGCCAAGGCGCGTGGGTGAGCGGCGTCTGCCTCGGACTCGCCAGACACTTGCGAGTCGAGGTGACGCTACTGCGGGTGATTGCCGCAGCGCTGCTTTTTTTCACCGGCGGCGCCGCACTGCTGCTCTATGGCGTGCTGATGCTGTTGATGCCGTTTGCGCCGCTCGATCCGCAGCTTGCACCGGCGCGCAAGCTGCCCGCGAAACTGCGTGAATGGACCGAGGCGCTTCGCGGCAAGCTGGCGAGCGTCGCTCGCTAATCTGTTCTGCAGGAATCACGCGCCGCAGGAATAATTGACGCGCAACCTGACGCTGCGGCAATGCCGCGTGTGATCACTCGATCGGTAGCCAACACCGCCGCAGGTTCGTGCTCGACTGCCCCCTGCAGTGCACGGTAGAGCGGGGCGAAGTCGGTTTGTAGCGTCTCGCGCAGCAAGGACTCGAAGCTCGTGATCACGAAATAGGTCTGCTGAAAATCGTCGATGCGATATCGAGTCTGCAAGACGCGCGCGCGTTGGAAGCCGAGCCGGTTTTGCCGCGGGTCTTCGAGGGCGTAGCGCGTTTCGGCAAAGCTCGAGGTGATGCCTGCGCCATAGATCCGCAGACCCGCGGGCGTCTCGACCAATCCGAACTCGACCGTGTACCAGTAAAGCCGCGCCAGCTTCTCGAGGCTACCGAAGCCAAGGCTGCGCAGCCCACCCTCGCCGTAAGCCTGCATGTAGTCGGCGAACACCGGATTGGTCAGCAGCGGTACATGCCCGAACACGTCGTGAAAGACATCCGGTTCCTGCAAATAATCGAGCTGATCGGGTCGCCTGATGAAACGCCCGGCGACAAAGGTGCGCTCGGCGAGATGACGGAAGAACACCTCTTCCGGCACAAGGCCGGGGACGGCCTTGACCCGCCAGCCCGTGCGCGCACGCAGCGCTTCGGAGAGGTTTTCGAAGTCCGGAATGCCGCGCTTGCCGAGTTGCAGCAAACGCATGCCCTCGATCACCTCAGGTGCGGCGCGCCCCTGCAACACCTGACTCCGTCGCTCGTAGAGCAGATCCCAGGTGGCGTGTTCGCTTGGCGAATAGTCGTGCCAGCGTTGCGGCACGAGCCCATCGTCGGTCATGAGCGCCAGCGTAGCGCCAAATCCGCAAGATGTGCAATCAACGATAACAGCAGCAGGATCGCCACATCCCACCACGGCGCATCCCGCAAGGCTGCAGCGATCGTCAGCATCAGCAAAGCGCCCGAGGCAAGGCTGCCGAGCAGTGCGCGCGGCGCGATACCGATACCGCGCGAGCGCCACAACCACAGGAGCAGCAGTGCTTCGCCGATCACCAACAGCGCAATGAGCTGCGGAATGCGGCCCTCGGCGAAACCCGTCGCAAGCAGATCGGTCACGCGGCAGTGATGCCTGCGGCTCAGGCCGCCTTGGCGATGCCGAGCAGGTGGGCGAGATCTTTGAAGAACACGCGCACGTGCGCCATCGGACTCTTGCGCACGAGTTTTTTGTGCATGTAGGACTCCCAGGTCAGCCGCTGCACATCAGGATCGCGACACATCTTCACGAAGCGCTCGCGGCGCTGGTCATTGACGTACCAAAACCGCTGCAGCAAACCCAGCACCCAGAACACGCGACCGTGGTCGCGCATGAATGTCGCACGCGCTTCGCGCAGCGCGTGAGCGTTGCCGGTGACGAGACACTTGTCGAGCGCCCGTGCGGCCATTCGGCCACAAGCCATCGCGTAATAGATACCCTCGCCCGAGGCTGGCGCGACCACGCCGGCCGCATCGCCAGTCACGAGTACGTCGCGACCATTGTCCCAGCGACGCAGGGGCTTGAGCGGAATCGGGGCCCCTTCGCGGCGCAGCACTTCGGCGCCCGCGAGCCCTGCGACCTCGCGCAAACCTTTGACGGCGTGGCGAATCGAAAAACCCTTGTACGCCGTGCCTGCACCCGCGCTGATCGTCTCGCCGTGCGGGAATACCCAAGCATAGAAATCCGGTGACAGCTCACCACGGTAATACACGTCGCAACGCGTACCGTCGTAATCCGTCGGGCGCTCGGGCGGTGTGCGCAGGATCTCGTGATAGGCGTAGACAAAGGGCGTCTCGCGACCGCCCGCGATGCATTGCCGAGCGACTTCGGAGCGCGCGCCGTCGGCGCCGAGCACCAGGCGCGCCCTTACCTCGCGCACCTCTCCGGTCACGGATTCCTCGAAATGGACGATGGCATCACCCTCGGCATCGCGCTCGACACGCGTGAAGCGGCCGTCGACCCGCAGTGCTCCGGAGCGTCGCGCCCGCTCGCGCAACCACTCATCGAACACCTCGCGATCGACCATGCCGACGAAGCCACCGTCGATGGGCATGTCCACGGCGCGCGCTGACGGCGACACCATGCGCGCGGAGGTGATGCGCGCGACCAGCAACTCATCGGGGATCGCGAATTCTTCGATCAGTTTTGGCGGGATCGCGCCACCACAAGGTTTGATGCGCCCAGCGCGATCGAGCAACAATACGCGCCAGCCGGCATTCGCCAGATCATTGGCTGCAGTAGCCCCAGCGGGTCCGCCACCTACCACCACGACATCGAATTCTTTGATTAATTCGTTTTGCGACACGGTGTTCATGTTCAACCCCTCCCTGCCCCAGCGACGTAGGCCGCAGAGGCCCGCTCGAGATCCACGTCCACCTGCGACTGCGTGTCCTCGCGACTGAGGCGCACGGCATAGGCCGTCGCCAACACGAACAGCGCCGCCTCGGCCACGAAGACCGACCCGTATGCGGCGGGCAAGGAATCTGTGAACACGCGCGCAAGATCGATGGCGCCGGTGGCTGCGATGCCGCCGATGCCGAACGCCACGGCCTGCGCAGCGCCCCACAGTCCCATGCGCGTGCCCTCGCGACGCTCACGACCGCGGCCCACCAAACCCATCATCGAACCGATCGCCGCCACCGCATAGGCGCCGTTGGCCACACCGAGCAGGAACACGGTCGGCGTCAGCGGCCACGCCGGGCCGACGAAACCCGCAATCGCGAGCGTCATCAGCATCAGCGCTGAAGCCACGCAACCGCCGATAGTCCAGACCCGCAGAGCACCCAGACGAGCCCGCGCACCGACCGTGCAGACGAGCGCGACCACGATCATGCCGGCGAGCGTGCCGCCGCTCATCATGCCGGAGAGTTGCGTCGACTGACCTGGCGTCATGCCGAACACGGCGCCCGCGAAGGGCTCGAGAATGAGATCCTGCGCGCTGTAGGCGAGCATCGAGACGAACACGAAGCTCGCGAGACGACGCGAGTGCGACTCACCCCATACTTCGCGGACCGCGGCAAGGAAACCGGGATTGCCATCAGTGACGCTCGCGATGCTAGTGCCCGAATCCGCCACAGAGGCCGCCGGATCCGCGGATGGAGCCGCCGTCTCGCGCTCGATCCCGTAAACCGCCGCACAGGTGACGATGAACGCGGCCGCGGCCACGCTTGCAGTCACCTCGATGAGTCGTGTCAATGAAAACGGCTCGAGCATGCGGCCCGCGATCACCGTGGTGATGATGAAGCCCATGATCATCATCACCCAGGTCACTGTAGCGGCAGCGGCGAGCCGCCCTTTGGCGACGCGCGTCGACATGAGCACGAGCAGCGTCGTGCCGCAGGCGCCGACGCCGAGACCGACCGCGATGAAGGCCAGCACCGCAAAAGCGATCCCCAGCCATAATTGCGTCGCCATGAGTACCGTGGCGAGTGTCGCACCGACTGCGCCGAGCCCGAGCACCGCCATGCCGCCGATGATCCACGGCGCGCGACGTCCACCGACGTCACTGCCGTAGCCGAACCGCGGGCGCAGTACCTGCACAAAATAATGCAGCGCCACGAGAATGCCCGGCAACATCGCCGGCAGCGCGAGTTCGACCACGAGCACCCGGTTGAGCGTCGAGGTGGTGATCACCACCACCGCACCGATCGCCGCCTGCACGAGCCCGAGGCGGAATACCCCGCCCCAGCCGAGCTCTTTGCCGTCGTTGCTGCGCGTTCGCATTATCCGGGTCTCCAGCCGGCGGGGCGGCCTGTCAGGGAAGCGAGCGGATGGCCAGCGCACTGACCATCATGCCGAGTACGTAGAGCGGCACGCCGAGCGCGTTGTACCAAACGTCGAGTTCGGCGGGCCGTCGCAGCAAACGCTGCATCATCATCATCTGACCGATGAGCAAGACGGTGATGACACCGGCGTGCACGGGACGGTCCCAAAGAAACAGCAGACCGGCGACTGCGATTTGGGCGATCACCATCACCCCGCAGGCAACGCGTGCGGCCACATCGACACCGAGCTGCACCGGCAAAGAACCGACGCCCATGCGCCGATCGCCCTGCACGGACTTGAAATCATTGAGCGTCATGATGCCGTGGGCGCCCACGCTGTAGACCAGCGCAAGGACGACGATCTCGGCGCGCGGCAGGGCGCCTGCGGTCATCACCACGACCGCCGTCAACCAAGGCACGCCCTCGTAGCAAAGCGCAACCGCAGAGTTGCCCCACCAGCCGTTTTTCTTGAGTCGAAATGGCGGTGCGCTGTAGGCCCAGGCGAGCGCCATGCCGAGCGCGGACGCCGCGAAGACCCATTTGCTAAGCATTGCCGCAACGGCCAGCGAGACAAAGGTCCAGACCACGGCGATGTAGAGCCCCCACTGCCCAGGCATGCGTCCCGATGGGATGGGTCGGCGCGGCTCGTTGATGGCATCGACATGCCGGTCAAACCAATCATTGACCGCCTGGCTGGTGCCGCAGATGAGTGGTCCAGCGAGCAGCACGCCGGCGATGATCAGCCCCCACTGATCCTCGGCGGAGGCTCCGGAGGACACGATGCCGCAAATGAAGGCCCACATGGGCGGAAACCAGGTGACCGGCTTCAGCAACTCGAGCATGGCGGGCCATGCGGGTCGCCGCTCGATCATTAGCCTGCTTGCCGGCCGTGCCATGACTGCAAAATAGCCATGACACTTGCGAGTGTCAATCGAAGATTACACTCGGAAAATCCGGATGGCGCCGTCCGTCAGTCGGCGACGTTGGCGTCGAGGTCGCCGAGACCGTAGCGGCGCAGCTTCACGTACAGACTCTGTCGCGACAGACCGAGCATTTCGGCCGCCGAAGCGCGGTTGTCACGGGTCAGCTCGAGCGCCGCCTCGATGCAGAGCCGCTCGATGACGTCGGTCGTCTCGCGCACCAGCTCTCTCAGTGACACGCGCCCGACCAATTCGGTCAGCTGTTCCACCGAGCGTGGCAGCTCACGACCCGGTCGCGAGTCGCTCGGCCGTCGTCGATCGACGTTACGGATCGAGAAGCCGAGGCAGGCCGCACCACCCTCGTTGATCGCCACGGCAGAAATTTCAACGTCGGTGACCGCGCCGTACTCACCGCGCAGCGTGGTCGCGAATAGGCGCACCGTGCCGTGTTGTTTGAGGTTGGCTACCAGCACCCCGAGATCGACACCCGGTCGACCCAGCCAGCGTTCCAGCGATTCGTTGCGAACCTGCTCGTCAGTGGCCAGTTGCACAAGATCGAGAAAGGCACGATTGGTCGTGGTGATACGACCGTCCGTCCCGGTCACCACAATTGCATCGGGAAGCTGCTGCGCGACATCCGCAAGCGACATCGGTGTGGTGAGCACACCGCGCGTCGCCACCTCGCCGAGCGGTTCCAGACGCAGCAAGACATGCGAGGCGTTCTCGTGACGGAAAAGAATGCCGTTCAGACGGTAATCCCGGGTTGTATCGAGCGGCCGCACCCGCAGCGCCTCGGCGCGTCCGGCCGTGCGCAAACCGGTCAACCACTCACCGACCGCCCGCGCCGAAGAAGCGCCGAAGCCATCGGTGAACGACTTACCCACGAGCCGCTTGGGGTCACCGCCAAAGAGACGCGCCGCGGCCGGATTGAGCTCAATGACCTTGTGCGTCGCGGCATCAATGGTGACCACCGCATCGCCGATCGATTGCAGTAACAAGCGATAACGGGTCTCGGCAAGGCGCAGCTTGGTGTAATCGCGCTCGAGCGTCTGCTCGGTCTCGATCAGGCGCTGCTGCAAAGCGGCGATGGCACGCAAGTCGCGGCCTTGCGCGAGGCAACGCCCCTCACCGTTGAGCGGCGAGAGCGTGTAAACAATCGGCACCGTACGACCATCGGGCAATGGATGGTTGACCTGTCGCGCTCGCACTTGCCCCGCCGACACATCACCGATCAGCAGCTCGATCTTGGGGCGGCTGTCCTCAGTGACCACCTCGGCAAACGCCATGCCCAACCAGTCGGTGGCGAGCTCGTCCTGCAAATCACGATTGGGGATTGCCAGATCGCGGATGATGCCGCGACGGTCCAGCACGAGTGCTACGTCGGCTGATGCAACGACCAACCCAGCGACCGTCTCGGCATCGAGTCCGGTCAGGGCCTTCCTTGGCGCCTTGAAATTCTTCACTTGTCGACCGTGTCAGTTCCTGCGTCCGAGCAACTCCAGCAAGTGCTCCGCCTGCTTGACGGCATCCTTACCATCCAGCGCCGTTGCATCTGCACCGACTTTCGCCACACGCTCCGGATGTCCCGCGAATGGCAGCCCCCCTGCCATGATGCGGACATCGCGGTTGATCGACATTCGGCGAACCTTGCGCACCAAGGCCGCGAGCGAATCCAACTGCGCGGCCGTGCTGATCGAAAAGCCGATCAATGCAAACCATTCCCCTCGGGCGAGCGACAGTATATCGGCCTCGTTTGCCCCAGGCGCATCCCAGACATCCCATCCGGCGCGCCGCAGAAATTCGCCGACGAGTTGTGTACCGAAGACGTGTTGCTCGCCGGGCAGCGCCACGAACAAGGCACGCCGACCCGCCTTGGCGCTCGATACACCGGCTTCGCCGTTGGCGTTGCTCAGTTGATGGGCGAGGTCCTGCAGGCGCTGCAAACCAAGTGTCACTTCGACAAAATCGCTGCGCTCGGTTTCCCACAGCACACCGAAATGCCGCGCCACGGGCGCGAGCAAGTCGAGATAGATGGTTTCGGTGCTCATGCCGAGCGTCTGCAGACCCCGCAAGTAGGCGAGCGCTTCGGCCTTGTTGCCGCGCAGCACGATGACTGCGAGTTCAGTGATCTCGCCGGAGCCCGGACGCAAGGGGCTGGTGACGTCATCGCAGCGATTGCCATCGGCGATCACCCCGCGATGGGCGAGGATCAGGCGCGGGATGACCTCGCCTTCGATGATACGCAGCAGTGCCGACTGACCGTCGGCGCCATCCCGCTGCGCGGGAGAGTAAGAAGAGTTGTAGGAATCCGTCATCGAGCCCACCTCGGCCTTCGGTGCGGCTTCTGGCCGACACCTCGAAAAGGCCCCTCGCGCGACGACTTCCATGTGCCTAGAGAAGGGTCTTATTCCTGACGTCAACCCTTCATTGCGTCGCACCTTCGCACATATTAGCCCCGGTTGGCTACCTGTCAATTTCTTTAGACGTAAACTCTGATTGACATACTGCCCACCCTTGCATAGATTCGGGGCGATTCTTCTATTAATGGCGCGAGCACGCCCATGTCCGCATCATCGTCGGCCCCCGCAGGCCGTGCGCTTTACACCCCCGAGGAGAGGATCCGGCGGGACCGCTCCCCTTGGACGATTGTTCAGGGGGTACTTGCGCCCTTGCAACTGCTCGCCTGTCTGATCAGTCTTTGGTTGGTGCTGCGCTTCCTGCAGAGCGGTGTCGGTGCCGAGGCCGCGACGATCTCGGTGATCATCAAGACCGGCTTCCTATACGCCATCATGGTCACCGGCGCGATCTGGGAAAAGAAAGTTTTCGGTGTGTGGCTGTTCGCGCCGAGCTTTTTCTGGGAAGACGTGGTCAGCATGGCCGTCATCGCCTTGCACACGGCTTATCTCTACGCGTTTTTGACGGATGCGCTCACGCTGCACGAGCAGATGTGGCTCGCGCTGATTGCTTATGCCGCATACGTCATCAACGCCGCGCAGTTTTTCTACAAGCTGCGCCTCGCGCGCAAGACGAGCGCTGCAGCGCAGCAAGCACGCACTGGCGCCGAGTTGCCGCTGGAGTCCACGCGGATGGTCGATGCATGAGCGCACGACCCCGCTTCGTCATCGACTCGCGGTTTTTGCCGTTCGCCGATGCGGCGAGCCCGGGGCTGCCGCTGCAGCGTCTGCTGCGCCTGTCGCTTTTCCAGGTGTCGGTCGGCATGGCGCTCGCACTGCTCAACGGCACGCTCAATCGCGTGATGATCGTCGAACTCAACGTGCCCGCGTGGCTCGTGTCGGCAATGATCGCGCTGCCGCTGCTGTTCGCGCCGTTCCGCGCCTTCATGGGCTATCACTCGGACCAGCACCGCTCGGTGCTCGGCTGGCGTCGGGTCCCCTACATCTGGTTCGGCACGCTCTTGCAGTACGGCGGTCTCGGCATCATGCCGTTCGCCCTGCTCGTACTGAGCGGCGAAGGTCGCGGATCCGTAGAAGTCGGACAGATTGGGGCCGCCCTCGCCTTCCTGCTGGTGGGCGCCGGTCTGCACTCGACGCAGACCGCAGGGCTCGCGCTCGCGACTGATCTCGCTCCGCGCGAGTCTCGTCCGCGCGTGGTTGCTTTGATGTACGTGATGCTGCTGCTCGGCATGGTGGGCGGCTCGGCTGCTTTTGGTTGGTTGTTGAGCGGCGAGTTCTCACCGTTGCGGCTGATCCAAACCATTCAGGGCGCCGCCGTCGTCACGCTCGCGCTCAACGTAATCGCCTTGTGGAAACAGGAACCGCGCAACACGGCGCGCTTGCAGGAGCCGCCGTCTGAAGAGCGCTTCTCGCTCGCGTGGCGAAAGTTCACCGCACCGCCGCAAACGCGCCGCTTGCTCGCCACCGTGGGCTTCGGCACCGCGGCGTTCAGCATGCAAGATGTGCTGCTCGAACCTTACGGTGGGCAGATCCTGCAGATGCCGGTGGGCGCAACGAGTCTACTCACCGCCCTTTCTGCGGGCGGTGCATTGGTAGCTTTCTGGCTGTCTGCGCGCGGCCTGCGGCGCGGCGCCGATCCGCTGCGGGTCGCCGCCATCGGCGCGCTGGTCGGTGTGTTCGCGTTTGCTGCAGTGGTGTTCGCCGAGCCCGTCGGCTCGGCGGGCTTGTTCCGATTCGGCGCCGTGTTAATCGGTTTTGGCGGCGGGCTGTTCTCGGTCGGCACGCTGCTCGCGGCCATGGCACTCAGCAAGAACGACAACGGACTTGCGCTCGGTGCCTGGGGTGCCGTTCAGGCGACGGCGGCAGGACTCGCGATCGCGGGCGGCGGTGCGGCGGCCAACATCATCGGCGATCTCGCGACGAGCGGCGCTCTCGGTGTGGCGCTGGAATCGCCGGCCACGGGTTATCTATTCGTCTATCACCTGGAAATTGCGCTGCTGTTCGCGGCGCTGGTGGCGGTCGGTCCGCTCGCCCGCTTGCACGCACGCGACACGGCGTCCACCGAGGGACCTCGCCTGGGGCTGGCGGAATTACCCGGCTGAGACGTGACTTGAGACGTGGATATTTTTGAGCTGATTTCTTGTTCGAGGTTGATTGAGGCTTCAAGGAGGACGATGACATGAGCTTTCTCGAATACACGGATACCGCGCAAATTGCGCTCTACGGTTTCTGGGTTTTCTTTGCTGGTCTGATTTGGTATCTGCACCGCGAGGATAAGCGCGAGGGTTATCCGCTCGACACGCATCGCGTCGATCGTCAGGGTAATCCCGAGACCGTCGAAGGTCTGCCCGGCGTCCCCTGCCCCAAGACCTTCCTGCTCGCCGATGGCAGCAGCGTGTCCGTGCCGGATCCGGCGCGCGCCGATCGCCGGCCGATCGCCGCGCGTCAGCTCGGTTCCGATGACCGTTACGGACCGGATGTTGGTGCACCACTCGAGCCGACCGGCAACCCCATGACCGATGGCGTGGGTCCGGCGGCCTATGCCGAACGCGCCAATGTCCCCGAGCGCATGATCGACGGCTCCGCGATGATCGTGCCGATGCGGCTCGCGGCCGGCTGGAGCGTCGAAGCACGCGATCCAGATCCGCGCGGCATGACGGTGTGCGGACTAGACGGTGCCGCTGCGGGCGAAGTAGTCGAACTTTGGGTCGATCGCGCCGAGCCGCAAATTCGCTATCTCGAAGTGAAGCTCGCCGGCGGCGCTCGCAACGTGCTGCTGCCTTCGGGCTTCGTGCGCTACGATGCGGCGAATCGCAAGGTCAAAGTGGTCTCGATCACGGCGGCGCAATTTGCGAGCGTTCCGGGGATCGCGAGCAACGAGCAGATCACCAAGCTCGAGGAAGATCGCATTTGCGCGTACTACGCGAGCGGTCACCTCTATGCCGTCCCCTCTCGCAGCGAATCGCTGATCTGACGCCATGGTGATGCGCGCCACATACAGCGAGTACGACAGCGAGCCGGTCCGCGGTCTGCCGGCGATGCTGCCGCCCGGCGAGCGGATACTGTGGCAGGGGGCGCCCTCGTGGCGCTCCCTCGCTCTCGATGCTTATCGGGTCAGACAGCTCACCATGTATTTCGCGGCGATCGTGATGGCGCGCGCTTCTTGGCTACTGTGGAACGGCAGCACGCTCGGCGAGGCGCTCCAGGGTTGCGTGGGTCCTGCCGCTTTCTCCGCAGTCTGTTTGGCGATCGTTACCGGGATCGCTGCACTCGCAGCACGCGCCACGGTGTATACCATCACCAATCGTCGGGTGGTGATCCGTCAGGGCGTCGCGCTCGAGAGCACGATCAACCTGCCGTTCAAGGCGATCGAGTCGGCCAATCTGCGCATGCGCGCCGACGGCACGGGCGACATCGCCTTGCAAACCGTGCGTGACCAGCGCGTGTCTTATCTTTGGCTCTGGCCGCATGTGCGTTCGTGGCACATCACGCGACCACAGCCGACACTGCGCAATCTGCCCGATGCGCGGCAAGTTGCCGATACGCTGGGGCGTGCCGTGGGAGCGTCGACTTGACGGGCGGCGAGCACACTCAGGATCTGCCGCGGCCCTTGCTGCTGTCGGCAGGCTTGCTGGTGCTTGCCGCGATAGCTCTCGTGGCTTTGGGCGATGATCTGCCGCAAACCGGCATCGACGATACGGCGATCATCGTTTCGAGCCATGAGGTCCGCCTGCGTACTCTCGAAGATGGCGCGGTCATGCCGATCCTTGCCGATGGCACCCGCCTCGAGACGATCAACGCCGACAAGGCCGGTTTCGTCACCGGCGTGATGCGCGGCCTCTCCCGTGGTCGCAAACTCACCGGTAGCGATCCTGATGCGCCGTATCGTCTTTCCCGTCTGCGCGACGGACGGCTGCTGATCACCGATACCGCCACCGGCACATCGATCAACCTCGATGTCTTCGGTAGCGACAACGCACGGACCTTCGCCAACATCTGGCAACAGGGCGAGACGCATGCGTCTTCGACCCCGCGCTGACCGTCGCTTCGGGCGCCGCGCATGAGCTGGCAGGCCCATGTCGCCCCGCTGTTGCTCACCCTGCTCTTGTGGTGGGGCTCGACGGCGGTGATCGCGCGCATGATCGTGGGTCATCCGCAGCGTTATCGAGGACTACTGCAGGTTTTTTCCTTGATCGGTCTTGGCGGCCTCGCGGCGATCGTGATGTTGCGCGATGTGACCACCGGCAACTCGGCGATGACTGCGCTGCTTGCGGCACTTGCCGTATGGAGCTGGATCGAAGTCACCTTTCTGACCGGCAGAGTCACCGGTCTCGCCGCGCGCCGCAGCGACGGCTCGACGCGCCTCGTGTCGCAGGGTTTCTTTGCCCGTGCCGCCGCCGCACTTGCCGCCATTCTTTGGCATGAGCTGCTGATCATAGCCACCGTGCTGGTCGTCGCGATCACCACGGTGGGCGGCGCCAACGATCTGGCGCTCTCGGTGCTGTTGCTGCTGTGGTTGATGCGCAGCAGCGCGAAACTCAATCTTTTTCTCGGCGTGCGCAACCTCGGCGAAGGCTTTTTCCCGCCGCACCTGCAACATTTGCTCGATTTCATGCGCCAGCGTCGCATGAACCCGCTGATGCCCGTGTCCTTGCTGCTCGGCGTGCTGCTCAGCATCCACTTCGGCAACGTGGCCCTCGCCGCCGAGTCGGCGCACGGCGCCGCGGCCGCCACCATTTTGGGCACGCTCGCGGCGCTGGCCACCCTCGAACACCTGCTGATGATCCTGCCAGTGCCCGCCGAAGCCTTGTGGCGCTGGAGTCTCGCCAACCGGCGCTCTTCGTCCTGACTGCATGCACGTTCCCCGGGAGTCTTCATGAGATCACCGACCCGCCATTCCCTGCTCGCCGGCATCGATGAGCCGGCGCAGTTACGCGTACTGCCTGTCGAAGCGCTGGAGCCGCTTGCCGAAGAATTACGGAATTTTTTGCTCGAGTCGGTCGCTGACTCGGGCGGACACCTTGCCTCAGGCCTCGGCACCGTGGAATTGTCGATCGCCCTGCACTATTGCCTCGACACGCCGCACGATGAGCTCGTCTGGGATGTCGGTCACCAGTGCTATCCGCACAAGATCCTTACCGGTCGACGCGATGCCTTGCGCGGTATCCGCAAACGCTCGGGCATCTCGGGATTCCTGAAGCGCGACGAGAGTCGTTTCGATGCCTTCGGCGCGGGTCACTCGAGCACTTCGATCAGTGCAGCCCTTGGCATGGCTTGCGCCGCGAAGCAGCAAGGACTGCGCAAGCGGGCCGTCGCCGTGATCGGCGATGGCGCATTCACCGCAGGTCTCGCTTTCGAAGCCCTCGATCATGCCGGCGGCATCGGTGCCGATCTGGTGGTTGTGCTGAACGACAATGGCATGTCGATTTCCGAGAACGTTGGCGCGTTGTCGCAGCGCTTGACGAGCCAGGGTCGTGCCCCGGTCGAAGACGCCCGCGGTTTCTTCGCCGCGCTCGGCTTCAGCTATCACGGCCCGGTCGACGGCCATGATCTCGACGCGCTGCTCGCAGCGCTGCAGGCGGTGCGGGATCAACCGGGCCCCCGGCTGCTGCATGTAGTCACCGTGAAGGGCAAGGGCTATGAGGCCGCCGAAGCCGATCCGATCAAATATCACGGCGTCACGCCGTTCAATCTTGCCACCGGCATCACCGCAGGCAAGGCCGCGCCGATCACCTATACGCAAGTCTTTGGTGACAGCGTCTGCGATCTCGCCGCCGAGGATCCGCGCGTCACGGTCGTCACGCCCGCGATGCGCGAAGGCTCAGGCCTGGTTGCGTTTGCGAGGCAATTTCCTGAGCGCTATCACGATGTCGGCATCGCCGAGCAGCATGCGGTGACGTTCGCGGCGGGTCTCGCCACGCAGGGCTTGCGGCCGATCGTCGCGATCTATTCGACCTTTCTGCAGCGCGCCTTCGATCAGCTCGTGCACGATGTCTGTCTGCAGGGTCTGCCGGTGACCTTTGCCATCGATCGCGCCGGGCTCGTGGGTCCCGATGGCGCAACCCATAACGGCAGTCTCGATCTGAGTTATCTGCGCTGCGTGCCGAATCTCACCCTCATGACCCCGGCGAGCGGCGCCGAGCTCCGCGCCATGCTGCGTACAGCCGTCGAACTCGGCAGCCCCTGCGCCTTGCGCTACCCGCGCACCGCAGCCCGCGGGCTTTCGGCGGCCGACCAGCCGCTGCCCCGCGCACTGCCCGTCGGCCGCGGTGAGCTGCTGCGCCGTGGATCCGGTATCGCCTTGCTCGCCTTCGGCACCATTGCCGACACCGCGCATGAGGTCGCCGACATCATCGATGCCAGCGTCGCCAATATGCGCTACGTCAAGCCGCTCGATGAAACGCTGATCCTCGAACTCGCCGGGCAGCACGACGTGCTCGTGACCCTCGAAGAAAACGCCGTGGCGGGTGGCGCCGGCTCTGCCGTCGCCGAGTTCCTCGCCTCGCAGGGCCTCGAGATTCCGCTGTTGCGGCTCGGGCTACCCGATCGACTGCTCGAGCACGGAACCCGCGAACAGTGCCTGCAGGATGCGGGTTTGGATGTTCCCGGAATCTTTGACGCCATCGCGCGACACTGCGCCCTGCTCGAGGCGCAGCGTACGCGCGGCAAGCGTCCCTTGCGCCTGCGCGACAATGCGATGTTCAACGGGGTGTTGCGACTGCTGACGCGCAGCCAACTCGGCTAGCGAAGATACCGCCTCAGGCGGTCTGACGCAGCTCTTCGGGCAAGCGAAAGCGGATCGTCTCGGCGAGACCCGGAAGCTCACGCACCGTCCCGGCACCGAACTCTGCCAAGCGCTCGCAGACCCTGCGCACCAGATACTCCGGGGTGGAAGCGCCCGCGGTCACACCGACATCGCGCACGCCCTCGAGCCAGATCGCCTGTACGTCGCTCTCGTCCTCGACCAGCCAGGCGGGCACACCATGATCAGCAGCGACTTCCTGCAGACGATTCGAGTTGGAGCTGTTGTGCGCGCCAACCACGATCACAAGGTCGACACGCCGCGCCAACTGTTGCACGGCACGCTGACGATTCATGGTCGCGTAACAGATGTCTTCCAACCCGGGTCCCACGATCTCCGGGTAGCGCCGCTCGAGTGCAGCGATGAGATCACGCGTATCGTCCATCGACAGCGTGGTCTGCGTGACATAAGCCACCGGATCGTCGCGTCGCATCGGCAGCGCCGCGATTTCTTCGAGCGTACCGACCACATGCACGGGCCCGGCAACCGAACCGCGCGTGCCCTCGACCTCTTCGTGCCCCGCATGACCGACCACCACGATGGTGTAGCCGCGCTGCGAATAGCGTTGTGCCTGCAAATGAACTTTGGTCACGAGCGGACAGGTGGCATCGATGACCTTCAAGTCGCGTGCACGAGCCGCTTCCACGACGGCGGTGGAGACGCCGTGGGCGCTGAATACGGTGACGGCACCCTGCGGGATATCCGCGATATCTTCGACGAAGATGGCGCCACGCGCCGCAAGATCGCCCACCACATGTCCGTTGTGGACGATCTCGTGGAACACGTACACCGGCGCACCGTGCATGGCCAGTGCACGTTCAGCGATTTCGATCGCCCGCGCCACCCCCGCGCAAAAGCCGCGGGGTTGGGCGAGCAATACGTTCACCGCCATCGCCTCTCGCACCGGCGCGCGACGGATCAGCGTCCGCCACCCGCCGAGAGCGGCGACGTCACCGAAGCGATCGCCACATTGCCGGTGCGCTGAGCGACCGCGGGCGCAGCCTTCGACGGGGCAGGCGGCGCGGGCGCAGCCACGGGGGCGGCTGCAGGCGTCACCGGTACCGCTGCCGAAGCAGCATCGCCAGTCGCCGCCGCCGGATCCACGACGGGCATCGCCTTCGGTCCCTGCAATTCGGGATATTCTTTGGCCATGCTCTCGCCGAAGTACGGCTTGTAGGCGCCCTGGTGACAGGTCTGGCAATTGATCTTTGCCACATCACCAAGCGGCCCCTTGCGATTGGCCGGGAACACGTCGGTGAGCGGTACCAGATAGGCGTTGTTCAGATTGCGCGCCATCTGGATACCGTGCCAAGCGACCGCACGCTGCGGCCGACTCTGCTCCCAGCTCGACCAAGCACGAGTGTTGTGGCAGTACGTGCAGTTGACGCCGAGCGAGTTCGACATGTGCACCATCAGCGAATACGTCCACTCCGCCTGCTTGATCGAAGCGCGATTACCGGTCGGCAACGCGGTCGGACCTTCCACACGGATCGGCGAATCGCCGAGCAGGTAGGGCGAGTATGGATCGTACGGCAGGCTCGAGTGGCCGATGGTCGTGATGCCAAGCCCCGTCACCGCCGAGTTTTGACCGGCGCGAGTGCCGACGAAGGCATTCTCGCGACCCGCACCCGGATCCGTGAACCAGACGTACGCCGGCACGGGACCGCCACGATGACAGGTGTGACAAGTCACACCCGTATCTTTGACGTGGTCCTTCCAGTTGCTGTTGATGTCGCGTGTCATCTTCAGCATGCTGCGCGCCACCTGATAGGTGTACTTGCTCTCATCGGCGTAGTTCTCGCCGTTGTGGCAATACGTGCAGTTCTTTTCTTCGGCTGGCGCAACCCACTCGGTCATCGACAGCATCACGCGCGTGAACTCGCCGATCGACAGATCGGAGAGCACTTGCACGTTCTGGTAGATGTCCTTGGCGAGCGGTCCGCTGGCATCCGCCGGCGGATCGATCTTGCCTGGCTGATTCGCAGCCACGACCTGCGCGAGCAGCCGCGGATTGCGGTTCTGCTCCATGCCGGTGCCGCGATAGCCCAGTTGCTCCGTTTCGATGGGCGGACGTTCACCGCAGCCGGCGAGGATGCCGAGCACAGTGAGTGCCGCGATCAATCGCATGTGAACTTTCATTGTGCGGCTCCCGAAGTGAGTGCCGGATCAGGCAGCGGTTCAAAGGTGGTGGGATAGCTCGGCGCCACGCCGTGCTTCACCGCCCACAGGTACCAATCGTCGACCACGGTGCCGGTAAGCAGGATGCCAATGCCACCCGTGAGGGTGCAGAGCACGGCAAACCACCAAGCCCAACGGTGCACGGATTCCATGGTGGCGTTGAAGCCCATGGTCCAGCGCCAGAAAAGTGCTGCACGCTCCGAGGCCGTGCCACGATCAAGCACCTGCTCCACCTCGCGCTCGCCGCCAAAGCGACTGACCGCCATGATGGTGCCGGCGTGCATCGCAAACAGCAGCACAGAGCCATACAGGAACACGATCGACAACGCGTGGAACGGGTTGTAGAGCAGATTCCCATAGCGCAGCGAGAACGCCGCCGTCCAGTCAAGGTGCGCGAAGATTCCGTAAGGCACAGCCTCCGACCAACTGCCCATCAGTACCGGGCGGATGAAGCCGAGCACCAAAAACAAAAAGATCGCCGAGGCGAACGCCCAGGCCGTATGGGTACCCAGCTTGAGCTTGCGCGCCAGATTGTAGGTGCGCACCCACCACAGCAGCACCGACATGGTGAGGAAGAACCCCGCCATCAGGTGCCAACCGCCGTCCTTCAGGGGCGGCAAACGCAAACCGTACTGCGGCGCCGGTGGTTCGAGTGCGAGCCAGAACAACTGACGGACGAACTGCAGGGGATTCCAGTTCACCGAAGCCAGCATGTTGAGGCCGACGATCTCGAAGGCGATGATGAAACAAAGAATGGACGCCACCCCGGTGCTGCCGAGATAGAACGGTCCGATCTGCGCATCGCCGATCTTGCCGAGCCAGTAGTTGGCGCTCGCCTTGACGCCGCGCACCCAAACACCGCGCGGATCGTGGGGAACACCCGGATAGTGCGGTGCAGCGACCTGCACACGCGTGAAGATATTTTGATATTCAGCCATGTGTGCGCACCTCAATTCCAGATCGGGAGGTTGAGCCACCAAGCCCACCAGTCGGTCCAGCTACGCGTCCAGAACGGTCCGCTGATCACGATGCAGATCGCGCTCCAGACGCCGGCGTTGATCGAGATCAGCAAGCCAAAGCGATGGATGCCGAGCGTGCCGATCGAGTAGCCGATGTTGTCGCGAAAGAACGTGTTCTCGTGCTCCGCTCCCTTCACAACTTCGCCCTTCTTCGGGTTGAGCGCCGACAGCACGAGCGAGCCGTGCAGTGCTAGCGCCAGCACCGTCGTGAAGAAGAACGTCACCGCCACCATGTGCGCGGGGTTGTAGTGAAAGTGCAGATACTGGTACGCCACGTTCGACACCCAGTCGAGGTGACTGTAGATGCCGTAGGGAAAGGCATGACCCCAGGCGCCGAGCAGCACCGGACGCACGACCTGCAATGTCACGTAGGCGAGAATGGCGCTGCCGAAAGCCACCGGCACGTGAAAGCCCATGCCGAGCTTGCGACAGATCTCCACCTCACGCAGCGCCCACGACACGAAAGCGCCGATCGCGCAGATCGTCACGATCTGCCACAAACCGCCGTCATGCAGTGGCGCAAGCCCGAGACCATAGCTGAGGTCAGGCGGCGCGATACTGATTTGCCAGAGGTTCCAGGTCGGCCCGATGGCCGCACCGTACACCAGCAAAGCGGTACCGAGCAGCGCGAAGAACGCCGCCGTGACACCAAAGAAACCCACATAGAAGGCGCCTATCCAGAAATCGAACAGATCGCCACCGACCAGAGTTCCGCCTCTGATCCGATATTTTTTTTCGAAATTCAGCATTGCCATGACTGTTCCCCGTCAAGCGCTGCGGGATACCCCGCCTTGAATGCCTTCAACCCGCTCGTGTCGGGCGACGAACCCGGCATCTATCGATACCCGGTTCGCCGCCGTTCACGTTTTTGGTCAGTTCGGCAACGGAGCGTTGTGCTGCACGTTGCTGGCTGCGGCCGGAGCCTCAACCAGGCAGCTGCCACTGCCCTTGCCATCGAGCCAGCACGAATACTTGGTGCTCAGGTGCACGAAGTGATTCGTTGCCACGATCGAGGCGACGGCGATGCCGCCGACGATGATCACCTTGCGGGGATCCATAACCATCCAAATTCGCCACATAAAATTTCTCCTGAAAACTATTGATGAGCGATCAGAACCAGGGGACCCAGTTCCAGATCAGGTAGTGCGCGAGTACGGTGACTCCGAACCACAGCCAAGCGCTCATCCAGAAGAACCGGTTGATGGCACGTGCCTCATCCGGTGTGGCTCCCGAAATGCTTTTTCCTTCAGCCATTTGTTTTTTCCTCCATCACAACGTTGCTATCCACGCACTCCCGCGCGGCAGGGACTGTCGGTTGCAACCCGGGTCGCAACCTGCGGCCACCACCGAAGTGGCAACCGCCCGACAATGCATTCCCCCTCGAACGACTTCGTGTCGTTGGCATGAGACTCCGTTTCATGCCGCACGTCCTGCAGCGAGCTCCGCCCGCGTACGTGCTACGCGAGCCGCCGTGACACGCTCCTCTCCTGCAAGGCGCGCGTCGCGTTCGACACGGTCGCGTACTTTCTTTGCAGCAGAGATGCGTACCAAATAAGGTTCGTTGGCCACCATTTCATCGAGCATCGCGAGCGCCTCGGCATCCCAAGGACAGGCCTCGCGCCCGATGCGTGCTGGTGTGGCATCGACCTTGTCGAGGTCGGTGCCGAGCGGCAGGATGTTGAACAGCGCATCGAAGAGCGCGTTGCAAACTTCCTGCACGAGATAGGTGGCGCCTGTATAACCCATGAAGGGCGTACCGGTATGGCGCCGGATGATCGCTCCCGGAAAAGACGCCGGGATGTACATTGCACGAGGTCCGAGCTCGGCCAGATACATGCGCTCGTTGTAGCTACCGAATAACACGAGGGGGGTTTTCTCGCGTACCGCTTGACGTACGGCCGCGTTATCGGGCTTGACACCGGGCCGACGCGCAAACGAGAACGTGCACGGCAGACCGAGCTCGGATTCGAGGAAGTGGCGCACACCACGCGCGTAGGTTTCGCCCGCCACGATGGCGAAACTCGCAGTGCCGAAGAAATCCTGGGTGACGGAGCGCCACAGGTCCCAAAGCGGCTTGATGGTGGTGTGTTTTTCGCGCTCGATGAACGGCTCGGGATCGAGCCCGAGAAGTTCGCCGAGTTTGCGTAAAAACTTGGTGGTGCTGTGCAAGCCAATCGGCGCCTGCAACCAGGGTCGCTCGAGTCCCTCACAGAGCATGCGACCGAACTCGCGGTACATGCAGACATTGACGTCGGCCTCGGCGAGTCGCGGAATATCGGCGAGGTGACTGCCGAGCGGGAAAACGAGATTGATCTCGGCACCGATGCCTTCGACGAGGCGGCGGATCTCGGCGAGATCCGAAGGCATGTTGAAGCTGCCGTAAGAGGGTCCGATGATATTGACGCGCGGCTTCTCGCCGCTCTTGCGTACGCGGGCCGGCACTTTCTTTGGACCGAACTCGGTCCACAGCCACCACAGCGCACGATTCGCGCACTGCCATTGGTCTTCGTCGATGGTGCGCGGGAGGAATCGCTTGATGTTGGTGCCTTCGGGCGTCACGCCACCACCGATCATCTCGGCGATCGATCCAGTCACGACCACCGCCGGCAGATGCGGATCAAGCACGGCATGGGCACGCTTCATTGCGCCTTCGGTGCCGTGCTGACCGAGCTCTTCTTCGGCGAGCCCGGTAACGACCACGGGCAATTCGTGCGGCGGCAAGGCGTCCGTGTAATGCAGCACCGAGGTGACCGGCAGATTCTCGCAACCCACCGGACCGTCGATGATCACCTGCAGGCCTTTGATGGCGGTGAACACATACACCGAACCCCAATAACCACCGGCGCGATCATGGTCGAGCACGAGCATCAGAGCATCTCCTCTGCCTTGCGTGCCTTCGCCTGCTTTTCGAGCTTGCGACGGTAAGTCTCGCGGAACTGCGTGTTCGGCTGCGGCGTTTCGGTCCAGATGCCGGCGAGATCGCCACTGCCAGTCTCGCCAAAGAATTCTTTCATCTCGTCGAAACGGCTTTTGCCGCCGATCGCCGTATTGACGAGTTGCGCGAGCGAACCCGCCCCGGCGGGACCCATCAGCGGCCGCGCCGAAATAAGATTGGTGAAGTAGAGCGCAGGCGTGGCGGCTTCTTTTGCCTTTTGCACCACCGGCGTAGTGCCGATGGCGAGGTCGGGCCGAAACTCCGCCAACGCCGCCAGATCCTGTTCGAGCGAGGCGCGAAACTGCACATGCACGCCCCGCGCCTCGAGCCACTCGCGATCGTGCTCGGAGAACGGCGTACGCGGACAGGCGGTACCCACATAACGAAGATCTGCGCCGCTCTCGATGAGCAAACGCGCGACCAACAACTCCGAGCCTTCATAGCCCGAGAGCGTGATGCGACCCTTGATCGGTGCTGCGGCGAGAGCGCCGCGGATGGCCGGCAGCACGCGCTGCTTGGCGGCCTCGATGAGGTCGTTCGATACGTTGCAGGCCGCGCCGATACGCTCGAGCCAGGTCGCGGTACCCTCGTAACCCACGGGCGCGGAGCCGACGATCGGTCGCCCTGCCGCATCGAACTCGCGAAACACGCTGGTGTAGAAAGGATGGATGGCCGCGACTGTCGCGCAATCGAGCGCGGCATACAGTTCGCGCCACTCACGAGTCGGTACCACCTGCCCCGCCGCAAGCCCCATCGGTTCGAGCATCACGCCGATGCCCATCGGGTCCGCCGGGAACATCTCCCCGACCAGTGAAATCGTCGGCTTGCCGCTGCGGCCGGCGCGCGGCGCTTGCACAGGACCGGCTTCGGCCTCGCCACGCGCATAGCGCAGCATGGCGCCGGCGAGGACATCCTTTGCTTCGGCGTGCGTCGGAATACCGAAACCCGGCACATCTATGCCGATGATGCGCACACCATTGATTTCTTTGGGTAGCAGTTGCAGCGGTACGCCAGAGGCCGTCGGCACGCAAAGATTGGTGATGACGATGGCGTCGTACTGCGCCGGATCCGCGAGGTCATGCACGGCATCACGGATATCCTCGAAGAGTTTGCCCGTGACCAGCGTTTCCGAGTTGAACGGCACGTAGCCGACGGTGCGGCGTGCCCCATAGAAATGCGACGTGAACGTCAGGCCATACACGCAGCAGGCCGAACCCGACAGAATCGTTGCCGTGCGGCGCATGCGCAAACCGACACGCAGGCTGCCAAATGCCGGGCACATGCTCTGCGGCTGATCGTGTGGGCCGGCTGGATAATCCTTAGCATAACGCGCCAGCGTCTCGCTTTTGCCTGCGGCCGCAGCGGCCGCCCGCATCGTCTCGCGACCACCGTGACAGGACGCGCCGGCGCCGTCGTGGACGACCTCCGTGCTGCTATCGAGTTCGGTGTTGAGGGCGTTCATGGCATCAGACTGCGTCGTAGATCACTTCGAGCGAGGGTTTGTGGATCTGCGAGGTGCCGCACATGTCCTCGAATGTCGCCGGCTGCAGCTGATAACCGCGCCCCACGGCCTCACCCTTGAAGAGTCCGAGCAGCTCGTCCTGCGTCAGCGGTTTCGGGCGCTGCGGCGGCGCTTCGGCGACATTGAGACCGAGCTCGGCAAAGAGCGGACCCCACTCGGACTCCGGCCGACCGATGATTTCGTAGTTGGCGCTTTTGCGACGGATGTCTTCGTGCGCGGGGATGGCCGCGAGCACCGGGATACCCGCGGCTTTCGCGAAAGCCTTTGCTTCGCCCGTACCGTCGTCCTTGTTGATCACGAGACCCGCCACGCCGACATTGCCGCCCAATTTGCGGAAGTACTCGACTGCCGAGCACACGTTGTTGGCGACATACAGCGACTGCAGGTCGTTGCTGCCGACCACGATCACCTTCTGGCACATGTCGCGGGCGATCGGCAGTCCGAAGCCGCCGCAGACCACATCACCTAAAAAATCGAGTAGGACGTAATCGAAGCCCCAATCATGGAAGCCGAGTTTCTCGAGCGTCTCGAAGCCGTGAATGATGCCGCGACCACCACAGCCGCGACCGACCTCGGGGCCGCCGAGCTCCATGGCAAACACGCCATCGCGCTTGAAGCATACATCGCCGATTTCGACTTGCTCGCCGGCGAGTTTTTTCTTTGAAGAGGTTTCGATGATGGTCGGACAGGCGCGGCCGCCGAAGAGCAGCGAAGTCGTGTCGCTCTTAGGATCGCAGCCGATCAGCAGGACCTTCTTGCCCTGCTGCGCCATCATGTAGCTGAGGTTCGCGAGCGTGAAGCTCTTGCCGATACCACCCTTGCCGTAGATCGCGATGATCTGCGTTTCCTTGGTGGCCGGTGTGGTGGAAGGCTTCGGCGGCTCGACGGCGGCTTCGGCCCGCAGGCTGCGCTTGAGCTTCTCGACGGGAATCGACACGGTATCGCCCGGGGGTGTCATGCAGCCTGCCTCCAATCGAGAATCATCTTCAGGCAATCGGCGTCCCCGAAAGCCTGTCGATAGGCGCGATCGGCGGCTTGCGCCTCTTCGCGATGAGTGATCAGGCCATCGAGCGACAGACGCCCGTCGGCCAAAGATTTCATGACCGCCGCGAGATCGGAGTCTTTCCACTCCGCGGCGACGCGCATCCGGGCCTCGCGCATGAAGGCCGGCGCAAAGTTGAACGCCATCGGCTCGGTATAGAACCCGGCGAGCACGATTTCGCCACCCGGCGCCAGACGACCGATCAGCGCATCGAGAGTCTTTGCATCGCCGCTCACATCGCAGATCGAGCGATAGTCGCGACGCGAATCATCTTCGGGGGCGCACACCCGATAACCGATTGCACCGGCGGCGCGCTGTGGATTGCGCTCCCAGACCGTGGGCGGCGGCGCGCCTTCGGCGATGACGATGCGGGCCAGCAAGCGACCGAGCACGCCATGACCGACGATGAGATCAGGCGGCGCTGCATGAGGCGCAGCGAGCACATGGCGGGCTGTAGCAGCGAGCGCGAGCAATACGGCGTGTTCGCCGAGTGATTCATCGACACGCGTTACGCGCGCAGCCGGCACCACGAGACGCGAAGCCGCACCACCAAAGAGGCCGCGTACCTCGCCGAAGCAGCGCGCGCCGGGCACGAACACGCGCTCACCGACGCGAACCGAACTCACTGCGCAACCGACGGCAATCACTCGACCGACAGACTCGTAACCGGGCACCAGCGGATAGCCCATGCCCGGGAAATGCGGCATGCGACCGCTCCACAGCAATCGCTCGGTGCCGGTGCTGATACCACTCCACTCGACGGCGACCACCACGTCGTCGTCCGCAGGGTTCTGCAGGGCAAGCCGGTCCAGCGCCAAGCGCTCCGGGCCCCCGATCACCACGGCAAGAGTGTTCCATCCCTGTCGCATCCAGGCCTCCTCCGGCCTGTATTCCCAAATGTCAGTCTACGCTTACGCTTTAGAGTGTCAACTTGTAATGACGTTTTTTATACCTAGGTGAATTCCGTCATCGAGCGAGGGCCGCGCTCGGCGACGAGCAGACTCGTTTGCAGCGGAATGCGCGTGGCGCGTTGCTGCACCCGCCGAAAACCCGCGGTCTCGAGCATGCCGGCAAGCTCGGCCGCGGTGCGCGGACGGCCGCTGCCCATCGCCCAGAGATACATGCCGAAGTAGGCATCGCCCATGCGCAGCGCCCCCGGCGTTCCGGCCAAGGGCTCGGCGACGACCAGCCGACCGTCCGGGGCAAGCGCGGCGTGCGCCGCGCGCAGCATCGTGGCCACCCGGGGATCGTCATGGTCATGCAGCACGCGCACGAAGGTGATCAAATCGGCGCCCTGCGGCAGCGCGTCACGCGAAAAATCGCCACCGAAGATCGCCACCCGCTCGCTGAGGCCCGCCGTCGCAAATCGTTGCCGCGCGAGTTCGGCGACGCCGGGCAGATCAAACAGCATGAGCCGAGCCGCCGGAGCGCGGCGCGCCAGCGCGCGCAGGAAAGTGCCATCGCCCCCGCCCACATCGAGCACGCATTGATGCTCCCGTACCGCATAGGCGTCGAGAATTTCTTCGGCAACCAAACCCTGCGATGCCGCCATGAGCCGGGTGTAGTCCTGCGTCGATTCGCTGGCCACGGCACCTGGCTCTGTCGCACTCGCGTAGGGCCAGTACCGGGCGAGCGCGGTCGCACCGCGCGGTGCACGCAGCATGGCGAGCGGATCGGCAAGATCGGCGTACAGCACGGCATGGTGCTCGATCATGGCGAGCACGCCCGGATTGCCGAGCAAGGCCGCACCGCGCCGCCCGAGCGCCCAGGCGCGGCGACCCGCAAGCTCGCAAGGCTCGATGAGTTCCAGCGCCGCCGCTGCCCGCAGCAGCGTGAGTGCGGCCTCCTGCGGCATTGCCAGCACTTCCTGCAATTCGCGTTCATCCACCGCGCCCGCCGCCAAACGCGACAGGACGCCCGCACGCACGCAGGCGAGCGTGACTTGCGAGTAAATGAATCCGGCCACGATATCGAAGAGCTCGCGCGCCTCACGGCGCGCCAAGCCGCGTGTCAAAGGAAAAGCCGCGGCAAGCCTTTGAAAGCGCGCACTCGACAGCAGTCGATTGCGCCAGTCGCGCCACATCACCGTGTTCGCTCGACTCAGGCGGCGCGCTGCAGCAACGAGGGCGGCAACAGGCGCTGCGCCTCGAGATCGACCAGCTCGCGTAAAAACTCCGCACCGGGACAATCCGGGATGGACGCCGTGGCCGAGGCGATCAGACGATCAAAGTGCTCGACAGCGCCTTGCACGCCGAGCTCGGCGAGTGCGGTCGGCCGGCCAAGATCCGCATCACGACCACAGGGCTTGCCGAGCTCGCTCGTGGTGGCGAGCGCATCGCGGACATCGTCGGCAATTTGATAGGCCTCGCCGAGATGCTCGCCAAGCAGCCGCCATGGCGCGGGATCCGCGCCCGCCGACAGCGCCCCGCCCAGCGTCGCCGCCACGAACAAGGCGCCGGTCTTCTGGCGTCGATATTCTTCGAGCGGAGTCGCGGCCTCGCATTCCCAAGCCTGCCCGGCCACGATACCGACCGGCGCGCCGGCCGCGCGCGCGAGCGCCAGCACGATGCCGGGTAGTCGATCGGGCGCCTGGATGAAGGCGCGCGCGACATTCTGGAAGGCGAGCACGATCAGCGCATCGCCGACCAACAATGCGATGCGTTCATCGAAGGCGCGATGCACGGACGGACGGTTGCGGCGAATCGCCGCATCGTCAAAACAAGGCAGATCGTCATGCACGAGCGACGCGCAGTGCAGCAATTCGATGGAGGCGGCCGTTGCCGTGGCGAGCGGGGACTGCGGATCACCACAGCCGGCGGCAATCGCGAGGCAAAGCCGCGGACGCACCCGCGCACCCCCGGGAAACACGGCGTACCGCAGTGCCGCAGCCAACCGGGGTGGACAGCCGAGCTCGTCACAGGAGGCCACTGCCGTCTCGAGTGCCGCTTCGATTCCGGATGCACTTTCCATGGGCGCCTCCACGGGCGGAAGACCTGCGGACAGCGTTTTGCCGGCTGGCAAACGTCAATTTACGTTGTCACACTAGGGTGTAATGCAATATAGACACACCTCCATAGCGAGTCAAACCGGGCCGAATTTCGACGCTGCGATGACGCCGAACAGCTACGCGTGGTGGTACGTCGATGCGCTGAGCGACTGCGGTGAATACGGCTTGACGATGATCGCCATGCTCGGTTGCGTGTTCTCGCCTTGGTATGCGGCAGCCCGGCGCCGCGGTCCGACCGACCCTCTCGAACACTCGGCGCTGAACATCGCCTTGTATGGCCGAGGCGGCCGTCGCTGGGCGCTGACCGAGCGCGGCCGCCGCGATGTGATCCGCAAACCGTCGCGACTCGCCATCGGTCCGAGCTCGCTCGAGTGGGATGGCGCACACCTTGTCATCAACATCAATGAAATCACGTCGCCGCTGCCGCGGCGGCTGCGCGGGCGCATCGTGCTGCAACCCGCCATGACGCTGGCGACGCCCTACCCGATCGACGCCGCTGGCCGACACCTTTGGGTGCCGATTTCGCCGCGCTGCCGCGTCGAGGTCGATTTCGGCGAACCGCAGCGCCGTTGGCAGGGCACGGCTTACCTCGATGCGAATGAGGGCAGCGCACCGCTCGAGCAGGACTTTGACAGCTGGCAGTGGTCGCGCGCTTCGGCGGAGGACTGCAGCCGAATTTTCTATGACACGCGCTGGCACGGTGGCGCAGGCGGCTGCTCGCTGTCGCTGCGCATCGGCGCCGACGGGCGCGTGGAAACACTGCCGCCGCCGCCGCTGCAAGCTTTGCCGCGCACGTTATGGGGCATTGAGCGCGCGACCCGCGGCGACGCTGGAACTGCGCCGCAACTCCTCGATACGCTCGAGAGTGGACCGTTTTATGCGCGCTCGCTGCTCGAGACGACCACCGAAGGTCGTCGTTGGACGGCTTTTCACGAGAGCGTCTCGCTGCGCCGTTTTGCGGCGCGCTGGGTGCAAGCGCTGTTGCCCGTGCGGCTACCGCGTCGCGCGCTATCTTAGACTGGGCTGATTTAGACTCGGCTGATCGCGCTGCTCGAGTCGCTCGAACACGCCAAGCACGCGTGCAAACTCCCGCTCGATGAGCCCGCCGCCGGCGAGCGGATCGCCGACCACGCCCCGCACACGATCATGGTGGATGATCGCGTCGAGCAAGTATTGCGCCTCGGGCAGCACGGGATGCGTCTCGCGGACCGTATTGCGCCGCGAGGCGGCGAGCAATGCCTCGGCCAAAAGGATGATCTTGCGTCGCGCCGAGACCACGGCGCGCGAACTCACCGAATCGCCGCCGCGCTTTTGTACCTCGCGACCGATCTCCGAGTACATCAACCGCGCTGCGTGGATCGCGGGCCGACACTCCACCGGCAATTCGTCGACACCGGCGGCAGCACGGCGATAGAGGTTCTCTGCTTCGCTCACCAGACGATCGACGAGCACCCCGATACGTGGCTCGAACACCGGATCACGCAACCACGCCTGTGCGTCGATCCCCGCTTCACGCAGCCAAGCGCGCGGCAAATAAATCCGTCCCGTCCGCGCATCTTCGCCCACGTCGCGCGCGATGTTCGACAACTGCATGGCCACACCGAGATCGGCGGCGCGCGCCAGCGCCTGCGGCGAGCGCACTCCCATCAAGAGCGACATCATCACGCCGACCGTCCCCGCGACCCGCACGCCGTAGGCTCTCACCTCTGCCAGCGTCTCGTAGGCACGTCCCGTGGCGTCCCAAGCAAAGCCCTCGAGCAAGGCGCCCGGCAGTTCGCGGGGAATTTCGAATTGAGTGACGACTGCGGCAAGTGCTCGATCCGCGGCGTTATCGAGCGGCACACCGGCATAGGCCAGATCGAGCCGCATTTGTAGCGCCGCCAGCGCTTGCAGCGGTTGCGCCGATCCGTCGATGGCGTCGTCCGCTTCGCGGCAGAAGGCATACAGCGCCAGCGCCGAGCCGCGAATGCGGCGTGGCAGCAAAAGTGAGGCGGCATGGAAGGTCTTGGAGCCGGCGCGGATCGCCCGACGACAGGCAGCCAGATCCGCGGCGCTCGCGAGCAGATCCCGCCCCGCCACGCGCACGACGCCTGCGCTACCCACCTCTGCCGTGTTCATCACTTCTCCCCCGTACCGCGTCACTGTACGTCCGGCGATCGCGCCGCGGCAACCGTCGCGAAATCCAGCATGGCTACTTCGCCAAAGGTCATGCGTTGGCGCGCCGCGAGGGCAATGATGTTCCAGGCGGTGTACGGCATACCGATGAACGGCCAAGGATCACGAGCATCCCAAGTCACCTCGCGCGCCTCGCGCAGACAACGGAAATTGTGCGCAAAACGCGACGTGAACATCGATTTCTGCGTCTCGGTGAGACAGGGAAAAAACTGTTGCATGAGCCGCTCGGGACGCAGCGCAGCGACCGCTGTTTGCTCGGGCGCGAGCAGCACCGACGCGAGGTAGCGCGGATCCACGAAATGGATACCGCTCGTAGCGCGCGGATTGCACTCGATCCCCTGCGCTCGACCCTCGGCATCAATGATCAGATCGAAGGAAATGAAGCCGTCGAAGTCGGTGTGCGCCACGAATCGGCTGATCCAATGCTCGACCGCCGGCGGTATCTCGATGCGCTCGAAACACACGGCGACGGTGCCTTGCATCACCGCGCCACGATAGAGCACCGTGCTTTGCACGGCACCGCGTCGTGCCACACTGAAACTGCTGACGAGGGCGCCCTGCACGCGTTGCTGCACGATCGCGGGCTGTTCGAGGCCGCCCGTCGTGCTCGCCGCGGTGCCGCGTGCTGGCAGGGGCTGTCCGCGGTCAAAGAACAACACACCCCGACCCGAACAGGCCGCGACCGGCTTGATCACGTAGTCGCTGCGCGCGGCGAGCGCGGCGGCCGCGGGATCGTCGGCTGCGTAGGTCTCGGGTGCGTCAATACCCGCCGCCCGACAAATCTCGACGAACTGTCCCTTGTGATGGACCGTGCGCACCGCAGCGGCCGACATCGAATACAGACGGCAGGATGCGGGCAGCGTGCCGTGCAAATCAGCGACGTGCAGGATTTCTTCGGAGACGGGCACGACGAGATCGACCCCTTCGCGCTGCACGAGCTCACGCAGTTCGGCGAGGTAGCGTGCGCGATCCACCACCGGTGCCGTCACCACGAAACTGCGCTCGACCGCACGCGACACTGCACTCAGATGACGCGCAAAAGGCTCGGCAATCAGCACGCGTGCACCCGCCCGCTGCAGTGCGCGAGCGATCTCCAGCGCTTTCGGCAAACGCCCAAGCGTCAGCAGCACAGTCTGAGTCATGAGGGTTTCCGCAAGTGCACGCTGCACATGAGCTGACGATCCGGACGAATGGTCAGCTTCGCAACCGGCCGCACTTTCTCCGCATCATGCACTTGCAGATCGTAGCGACACACCAGTCGCGCAAGGATCAGCGTCGCCTCGAGCGTCGCAAACCCGGCACCGATGCAGGTTCGCGGACCGAGACCGAAGGGCAGGTAGGTTCCGGGAACCAGCTCCGACTCACGCTCCGCCGAAAAGCGATCGGGATCGAAGGCATGCGGATGCCGCCAGTAATCGCGATGACGGTGGATCGTCCAGGGCGCAATCATCAGCATCGCGCCCTTCTTGACCTTGAAACGGCCGATGGTCGCGGCCTCTGCGGCGACGCGTGGAATGAAGGGAATCGGCGGATAGAGCCGCAAGCTCTCGCGAAAGACATTGCGCACGAAACTCATGCGCCGCACCTGCTCAAGTTGCAACGGACCATCGCCGGCGATCTCTTGCACCTCGCGCCGGATACGCTCGACCACCCAGGGCTGCAGACTGCTGATCAGAAATGCCCAGGTCAGCGCACTCGCCGTGGTCTCGTGCCCGGCGAGGAACATCACGCCAAGCTGATCGAGCAATTCCTTGCGATCGAAACCTGCGCCGCTTTCCAGATCACGCGCAGTAATGATTTCTGCGGCGATGTCATCCCAGCCGCTTGCGGCGGTACCGACGCGGGCCGGATCGAGATGCGTATCGACGAGCTCGCCGAGATGTCGCCGGATGCGCTCGCAGGCCTCGAGGACGCTCTCATGCTGCGGAATGCGCGCAAACGGCGGATCAAAGATCAATCGCCGCAACTCGACTTGGGCGCAGGTGCGCTCGAACACCGTGAACGCCTCGAAGACGTCGACCGCCGTCTGCGAGCGCAAGGAGGTCGAGAACACCGTGCGACAGATGATGTCGGCCGTGAGATGGCTCATCGCCAAATCCAGTGGAAAACGCCCGCCACTCGCCGCCAGTTCGTCGAGTCGCAGCGCATAGTCATCCACCGCGGCGCTCATCGACTGGAACGCCTTGTTGAGGCGCATGTGCGAAAACGAGGGTTCGATCATGCGTCGCTGACGACGCCAGACTTCACCGCTCGAGACGAAGATCGAGTTGCCGACGAGCGGCTCCAGCGCCCCGACCATCAAATCGTTCTTGGGAAAGACGTTGAGCGGATCGGTCAGCACTTCGCGCAACATCGACGGCGCGTTGACGATCAAAATCGAGCGCCGCGAGTAGCCGAGCCACCCGGCATCGACTCGATACGCCTTGGCGGGCATGAGACTGAGCAGATCGCCATCGCCGCGCGCGACCACTCGCAGCAGAGAGACGATGGCGGCGAGCGTGGTCGGTCGCGGCGGTTCGTACATGGCGACACCCTAACGCGTGCGCTGCCCCCGCGAAAAGAGGCTCGACGCAACCGACCATTTTTCCGGGTTTTGACAAGCCGTGCTTCATGAGCGCAGCATTTCCGTATGCTCTCGCACACCGCCGCACCGATCGTGCTTGCCTTCGACGGCTTCGTGATCCTGCACATCATCGCCGGCAGCCTCGGGCTCGTCGCGTTTTGGATCCCGGTACTCGCCCGCAAAGGCGGCGTGCTGCACCGGCAATGGGGCAGTCTCTTCACTTGGACGATGCTGATCACCGGCGTCGCGGCGATCGGCATCAGCGTGAGCACGCTGATCGATCCTCTGGCCACGCACCCACACCTGACCGATGCCGAATGGATCCGAGGTATCTTCGGCTGGATGATGCTGGGGCTCGCCGTGCTGACCCTCAATCTTGCGTGGTACGGTCGCAGCGTCCTGCAGCATCGCAATGCCCATCGCCGCAACCTCGACTGGCCCAATGTCGCCTTGCAAGGACTGTTGCTGCTGGCCTCGGTGAACTGCGTCATTCAGGCGTGGCGCATCGGCCAGCCGATCATGCTCGGTATGCCGGCGATCGGTCTCGCCACGGTTGCGAGCAATCTGCAGTTCATGCTGCGACGCGAGCCAGGTCAGCTCGATTGGCTGAAGGAGCACATCAAGGCACTGGTGGGTACCGGCATCTCCGTCTACACGGCATTCTTTGCCTTTGGTGCCGTGCGCACGATCCCGACGCTGGCGCTGCACCCCGGCCTCTGGTCGATCCCGCTGATCGTCGGCCTCGCACTGATCATTCATCACCAGCGCAAAGTCAGTCGTGGCCACGCGCCTGTCACGACGCCGCAACGCTCGCCTGCCGGCTGACACCGGAGCGGCGATTTCTTTGCGAGCCGCCTCGCCATGACCGCGCGTCACCCGCAAACTCCGCGCCATGTGGCGATCGTTGGCGCCGGCATGGGCGCCCTCGCCGCCGCCGCTGCGCTCGCGCGGCGCGGTCACCGAGTCACCGTGTTCGAAAAGCAAGCACAGAGCGGCGGCAAGCTGCGCGAAGTGCCCGTGAACGGCGCGGCGATCGACGCCGGCCCCACGGTGTTCACCATGCATTGGGTGTTCGAGGGCCTCTTTCGCGAAGCCGGAGAACGGCTCGAGGATCATCTCGAACTCGACCACGCAACAATCCTCGCCCGCCACGCCTGGGCCGAGGGCGGACAGCTTGATCTGCATGCCGATCGCGAGCGCTCCTGTCACGCCATCGCGAACTTCGCCGGACAACACGACGCGGCGGGTTACCGCGATTTCTGCGTGCGCTGCGCGCGGGTGCACGCAGCGCTGCGCGACACCTTCATGACGCGCTCGCTACCCTCGCAACGCGAACTCATTACCGCCCTCGCAAGCCGCGGTCTCGCAGCCGATGGCCTGCGCGCAATGCTCACCACGCCACCCTGGCAGAGCCTGTGGAGCGCACTCGGCCGGCATTTCCGTGATCCACGTCTACGGCAACTCTTTGCCCGCTATGCGACCTACGTAGGTTCGTCGCCCTTGGCCGCCCCGGCAACGCTCATGTTGATCGCGCATGTGGAACAGGAGGGCGTCTGGCTGGTGCGCGGCGGCATGCGTCGCATCGCCCTCGCCCTGCAGGGTCTCGGCGAACGGCTTGGCGCAGGCTTTCGCTTCGGCGCCGAGGTCGCCGAGTTGCGCATCGAGGCGGGTCGTTGCCGCGGCTTGCGTCTCGCCGACGGTGAACTCATCGAGGCCGATGCGGTGCTCTTCAATGGCGATGCCAACGCCCTCGCGATGGGTCTGCTCGGTGACCAAGCGCGCCGCGCGGGCTGGCCGATGGCTCGCGCCGAACGCGGTCTATCGGCGATTACCTGGTGCCTGCGCGCCGAGGCCCGCGGTTTCGAGCTCGAACATCACAACGTTTTCTTTGCCGGACACTATCCGGAAGAATTTCGGCGAATTTTTGGTAAGCGGACCATTATCGAAACACCAACGGTGTACCTCTGCGCCCAAGATCGCGGTGCAGCGACCAAAGAGCGGGGCGATACCGAGCGTCTGCTGATGCTGGTCAACGCGCCGGCCGACGGCGACCGCGGTGGCATCGATGATGCGACCCTCGGTATGGTCGAAAAAAACGTCGGCGAATTGCTCACGCGCTGCGGCCTGCAGATCGTCCGCGGCGCGCACGATTGTGTCGTCACTCGGCCACAGGATTTCGAAGAACTATTCCCGGGCACCGGTGGATCGCTCTACGGCCGCGCCAATCATGGGGCCTTCGCGAGCTTCGCAAGACCCGCTGCCGCAAGCAGGATCGCCGGGCTCTATCTCGCCGGCGGTTCCACGCACCCGGGCCCGGGTATCCCGATGGCGACGCTATCGGGGCGCATCGCCGCCGAGCGGATCGACAAAGATTTCAGCTGACTTGTAGCGTACGTCTAACCGTCGCGGATCCGGCACGATCTTGTCGAGGATGTTTGCCGAAGAAACCACCCCGGGAAGGCCGGCACCGGGGTGCGTACCCGCGCCGACCAGATAAAGCCCCTGCACTTCTTCGCTGCGGTTATGCGGGCGAAACCACGCACTCTGAAAGAGCTGGGGCTCCATGGCAAAGGCGGCGCCATTGACCGACGAGAGCCGATCGCGGAAATCGAGCGGCGTCAGCATATGCGAGGTGACGATGGACGAACTGAGCCCCGGCAGCATCGTGCTCTCGAGCCGGCGCTCGACCGCGGCCCGATAGGGCTCGGCGTGCTCTCGCCAATCGGTGCCACTTTGCAGATGCGGCACCGGCGCAAGCACATAGAACGCATCACAGCCCGCCGGCGCCAAAGACGGATCGCTGGCGCTAGGTCGATGCAGATAAAGACTGAAATCTTTGGCCAAAACCTTACGCGTGAAGATGTCGTCGAGCAGATCACGGTAGCGTGGACCGAGCACCATGGTGTGATGGTAGACGTCATCCCAGCGACGGCTGGTGCCGAAGTACCAAACGAACAGACTCATCGAATAGCGCGCGCGGGCGATCTTTGCGTCGGTCCAGCGACGACGCGGATGCTTGGCGAGCAGACGACTGTAGGTCCAGGCGGCATCGGCATTCGACACCACGATATCTGCACGCAATTCCTCGCCACTGACGAGCCGAACCCCACAGGCCGTCCCGTTTTCGACCAGGATCTCGGCAACCTCGGCATTGCAGCGCAGTTGACCGCCTTTGCGCTCGAGCAGCTTGACGAAACCCTGGACCAAGGCGCCCATTCCGCCCACGGCATAGTGCACACCGTAGGTACGCTCGAGGTGTGCGATCAGACAGTAGTAGGCGGTGGTCGTGAACGGATTGCCGCCGATCAGCAGCGGATGGAAGCTGAAGAGCGTGCGCAACTTGTCGCTGCGAAAGAACCGGCTGACCTCGCTGTAAACGGATCGATAGCCACCAAGACGAATGAGATCTGGCGCCGCCCGCAGCAACGTGCTGATTTCGTGGAATGGCTGCTCGGCTTGCCCCTTGAAGGCGACTTCGAAGATTTCGCGACTCACCGCGAGAAAGCGGTCGAACCCCGCCACATCGCGTGGCTCGATACGCGCGATCTGTTCGCGCATCTGCTGCATGTCGGAGGTGTAGCGAAAGACCTCGCCATCATCGAAACGCACTTCGTAGAACGGGTCGAGCGGTCGCAAGGTCACGTCATCTTCGATGCACGAGCCGCAATCGCGCCAAAGATCAGCGAAAAGATAGGGCGCGGTGATGATCGTGGGGCCCGCATCGAAGGTGAAACCATCGCGGTGATAGACATAGGCGCGACCGCCCGGTGCATCGAGTTTCTCGAGTACCGTGACTTCGTAGCCCCGCGCGCCGAGACGCGCCGCAGCCGCGAGGCCGCCGATGCCGCTGCCGATCACGATCGCGCGATTGCCGCGCGGAACGAATGCGCTCACTGAAGAACTCCTGTCTGCTTGGCGACGCTGCGCCGCACGCGGCGCACGCCGAAGTAAACGAGCGCGGCGACCACCGGAATGCTGATTGCGGTCACCGTCCCCGCATCCATCGCCAGGCCCGATTCGACCAAGCCATCGATGAGATATTTGACGAGACCCACGATGTAGTAGGTTACCGCAGCCACCGATAATCCTTCGACGGTGGCCTGCAAACGCAGTTGCGCAGCCGCGCGCTGATTCATGGATTCGAGCAACTGCTGATTCTGCAATTCGCGCGTAATACCGATACGCGTCGAGAGCAACTGGGTGGCACGCGTGACGCGCTGCGACAATGATTCGAGGCGGGCCACGGCCGCCTCGCAGGTATTCATCGCGGGACCCAATCGCCGTTCCATGAATTCCTGCCAGGATTGCAGCGTGCCCACGCGAGTTTCGCGCAACTGCTCAAGGCGGCGTTGCACGATTTCGTGATAAGCGACCGCGGCACCGAATCGGTACTGATGATCAGCCTGATGGCGCTCGATCTCGGCCTGCAACGAAGTCAGTCGATCGAGCAGCACCGGCTCGCTGGCCGGATCAGCGCGCACCAGCAAGTTCGCGATCTCGGAGAGCTCGCGCTCATCGCGCGACAACAGCGGCGCGAGTTCGCGCGCCACCGGAAAGGCGAGCAGTGCCAGCACGCGATACATCTCGACCTCGAGCAGCGCTTGTACGGCGCGACCCGATTGCGCAGCCGTGAGCCCGCGATCGACGAGCAGCAAACGGCTGTAACCGCTATCGTCGATGCGAAAATCCGTGAGCGCGACGCCGGCGCCATCGGCAATGTTCGAGCCGACGAGCGCGTGATCGCCAAAACTCTCCGCCGACAGTCGGGACAGATCCGCTGCATCACAACTGCGTGCCGCAACCACCTCCGCGTGTCCGGCAAAGATCACCTGACCGGGCAGCCGAGCGACCCAATCGGCGGGCAACGCATCGATGGCCGGATGGGCGAAAGGGCTGCCGTCGGCACCCTCGACGACGATGATGTAGCGCGAGAACTCGGTGTGCCGCTCCCACTTGAGCTTGAAGGCACCAAAGTCGACCGCGAGGTAACCCGCGGGGGATTCTGCAATCTCGATGCCATGCAGCCCGCCGAGTTCACGCAGCAACTGCCACTCGATCGTTCTCGCCTCATTGGCCGAGAGCAAGGCCAGACAAGTCGCTCGGCAAGGCGCCGGGAGTGGCAAGGGCGGCCGTGCATGCACTTCATCGTGCAGTTCCGCGCGCAGCGGATGGGGGTCGGGGAGAGCCACGAGGACGCCTCGAAGAGCCGGTGTATACCGCGCACACCTTACCGCGGGCGCGTTCAGGATGGAATCGGTAGTCCGCGCCGTCGGGCATGCTCGAGGATCAGCGCCGCGATCAACTCCGGACGCTCCTCGTGCGCGAGATGACCCAGTTCGGCAAACTGTACGACCTCAGCCTGCGGCAGCAAGCGCTGCACGCGCGCGGCTTCTCCAGGCAGGATCATGCGGTCGCGTCCGCCTATCACGAGGGTCAGCGGCACGGGCAGACGGGCGATGTGCTGTTCGATCGGGCGCACATCCCAAACCGCCATCATGGCGAGCGCAGCGCCCGAGTGGCTCGGACAGCGCGACAGGCGGCCATACAGGAGGGTGCCACGCTCCTCGAGCTGCGAGCCGGTGGCCGCCAGCATGCGTTCGACCTCACGGGGTGACTCGAGTCGCCGAGCAAAGAAACGCGACACCCATTGGCTACTGGCGATTGCCCGCACGAAGGGCGTGATCGCCGGATGCTTGAAACCGGAGAGCGGCAGCAACGCCCCGTTCACACTGATGAGTTCGCGCGGCTGAATCGCCCCATCGAGGGCCATCCGGCAAAGAATTGCCGCGCCTGCGGAATGACCCACAGCCATGTCCGGCTTGACGCCAAGTTCATCGAGCAAACGCCCGAGAGCGGTGGCCATCCCGGGCAGCGACAGCGCTGCGTTGTCTGCGGGGCGGGTCGTGAAACCGTGCCCGGGCAAGTCGATCGCGAGGACGCGCAAGTGCCCCGCCAAGATCGGCAACAGATCACGGAAAGAATGCGTGGCGGCGCCGGTACCGTGGACCAGCAGACACGTCGGCCCCTGCCCGGCCTCTTGCAAATGCCAACGCAGACCCGCCGAGTCAACGAAACGACTGCAGTGCCGATTCGGCCAATCGGCGCCTTCGACCTGCCAGTCCGGCGCGCGCAATCCGCTCACCCTCTCGCCCTGCTGAAGTATGATGCGCTGCATGATACGCCGCCTTTTCATCGGTCTCATCGGCACCTCAACCCTGCTCGCCCTGCTCTATGCCTCAGGTCCCGTTTATCGGCTCGACACCGCCCTGTCACCGCTCGAACTCCCGGGCACGCCCGAGGCTCTGGAACGACAACTGATCGACGCAGAGCGCCGATTCGGCGATGTCGTCCCTGGCGCCGAAAAACAGATCCGCTGGGCGCATGCAGACCGGCGTCGTACGACGCTCTCCATCGTCTATCTGCACGGATATTCCGCGACGCGTCAGGAAGTCGATCCGCTCTGCGACGAGTTGGCGAGCGCGCTCGGTGCCAACGTGTTCTATACCCGACTCGCGGGACACGGCCGCGCGCCCGCCGCGATGGGCGAGGTCACGGGCAATGATTGGCTGAACGATGCCGCCGAAGCACTTGCCATCGGCCAAAAAATTGGCGAACGGGTGATTGTGGTCGGCACCTCCACAGGCGGTACGCTGGCGCTGTGGCTTGCACAGCAGGGACTCACCGAGACCGTGGCCGCACAAATATTGATTTCGCCCAATCTCGGGCCGAGAGCGCGTACCAGCGAACTGCTCGCCGGCCCCTGGGGGGCTCAATTACTCGCGCTGCTCGTGGGCGAGGAATATCGCTGGCAGCCGCTCAACGAAGAGCACGCAAAATATTGGACTTGGCGGTACCCGGCGCACGCACTGCTACCGATGATGGCGGTCGTACGCGAGGTGCGCGAGGCGGGCTTCGAGCAGGTGCGCATGCCGACCTTGACCATCTATTCGCCGAACGATCGCGTGGTCGACGCATCCCGCATTCTCGAGGCACACCAGCGGCTCGGCGCCGACACCAAGCCATTGTTTGCCATCGAGCGTAGCGGCGATCCGTCCAATCATGTGCTTGCAGGTCGCGTGCTGGCGCCCGCCGATACGCCGAAGCTCCGCAACAAGATTCTCGAATTTCTGCGGGAAATCAGGCTGGCGACGGATACGGTCTGAACGATTCGCGGTAGCGCTGCGCCCGCACTCGATAGTTTTCGGCAGCACCGCGGATCCACTCGAGATCGCGAGCACTGATCTCGCGCACGATCCGCCCCGGTGACCCCATCACCACGCTGCCATCGGGAATGTGCTTGTCTGGCGTGACCAGCGCACCCGCCGCAATCAGACAATGACGACCGATCACGCAGCGATCAAGGATCATCGCCCCGTTCGCAATCAAGGTCTCATCGCCGACCGTGCAACTGTGCAACAACGCCTGATGGCCAATGGTCACGCGCGCACCGATCCGCGTTGGCGCGCCGTCGTCCGTGTGCACGACCGTACCATCCTGAATATTGCTGTCCTCACCCACCTCGATCCAATCGTTGTCACCGCGCAGCACGACGTTGAACCACACGCTGGCGCCGCGGGCGAGCCGCACGCTGCCGATCACGTCGGCCGAAGGTGCGACATAGACTTCGTGCGCGATCTCGGGCGCCCTATCCCCCAGTGCGTACAGCATCAGGGCTGGGGGGTCGTATCGCGCGCGGCCTTGCGATCAGCCTTCATGCGCACCGTGTCGATCGGACGGATCTCTTGAATGGGACAGGCATCACGTCCCGCCATGACCTTGTCGAAGCGACTGATGGTGCTGAGGGTACGCGTGACGCGGATGCCGTTGACGAACATGAGGTCCGGACAGTTGTCCCAAACGCGCAGCAACCAGGCTTCATTCATCCCGGTCCAAATGACGAGTTGGTTACGCGACACCGGGGTCCAGCCATCGATCGGCCGCAAGGCGCTGATCTGCGCCACGGGCTCGCCCGCGTAGTCGATGTAGCGCAGTGCCTCGCCTTCCCGGCGCAACAGATCTGACCCGCAGGCGGTCAAAGTAACGCAGAGCGCGATGACGCCGAGAAACTTTCGCACGGCTTTCTCCTCCACCGCGGGCATCAGGACGGTCGCGACAAGTGTACCCGGCGGGCGTTCTGGCACAATGTGCGGCCTCGTACCCGCTTCACGGCCGCATGCACACCAGAGACCCCGCGGCAACAGGATGGATCGCCATGAAACTCGATAAACGCTGGATCGGCGCCGCACTCGTCGTGCTCGTCATCGCAGTGCCGCTAGCCTATCAGCGTTTTTCGGCCTCGGGGGGCACTCCGGTCGAACTCATGCCGCTCGCCGAGCAAGAAGTCCGCCCCAACGTACTCGCCTCCGGCACCCTCGCCTTCAAGACCGAGGTCAATCTCACCGCCGAAGTCACCGCGCGGGTCGCCAGCATCCTCGTGCAGGAGGGCGACATCGTCAAAGAAGGCCAGCTGCTGCTGCGTCTGGATCCCGAAACCTACAACAACATCATCGCCCGTGAAGAAGCCGGCGTCCGTCAAAACCGTATCAGCATCGAACGGCAGCGCGCCGTCGTCGCCCTGCGCAAGCAGCAATACGAACGCAGTCAAACGCTGGCAGCGGCCAACCTGATCGATAAAAACCGGCTCGACGAGGATCGCAACCAGTACATCGTCGCCGAAGCGGATCTCAAGAGCTCCGAAGAAGCGCTCAGTCGCGCGACCGCCGTACTCAGCGATGCCCGCGAACAGCGCGCCAAGACGGAGATTCGCGCACCCATCTCCGGCCGTATCGTCTCCCTGCCCATCAAAGCCGGCGAAGTGGCGATTCCCTCCACCGCCTCGCTGGCAGGGGCCCAGCTGATGAAAATTGCGGACACCTCCGCCATTCAGGCCGAAGTCAAAGTCGACGAGGCTGACGTTGCAAAGATTTCGCTCGAGCAGAAAGCAGACGTCTTTGCCGCGGCCTATCCCGATACGGCACTGCCGAGCAAAGTCGAAAAAATCGCCCTCACGCCCACGATTGACGGACAGGGACGATCCTACAAAGTGACCCTGGCCATCAACGCCTCGCCAGAGCTCTTGCTGCGCTCGGGTATGAGCGCACGCGCCGTGATCTTCTTGGGCGACGGCAGCCGACAACTCGCTGTCCCGCTCGAGGCGGTCGTCACGGAAAGCCCAGAGAAAAACGTCGTAAATCGCTTCGTGTGGCAAAACGCCGGCGGCAAAGCGCGCAAGGTCGCCATCGTCACCGGCCTCTCCGACGATCGCTGGGAGGTGATCGAATCGGGTGTGCCTGCAGGAGCCTCCATTATTGTTGGCCCTGGGCGAATCCTCCGCCGGCTGACCGAGGGCGAGCGGGTCAACGAGCGCAAGGCCGGCTCCGAAAGCCGCAGCGACGCACAAGGCGACGGCGAGGCGGAATGATCGAGCTGCGTGGCATCGTCAAACGTTACGTGCTCGGTGACGAGACCGTGCTCGCACTCGCGGGCGTCGACCTATTCATCGGCCGCAACGAGTACGTCGCGCTGATTGGGCCTTCGGGCTCGGGCAAATCAACATTGATGAACATCATCGGCTGTCTCGACTCGCCGAGCGAGGGGCAGTACATCCTCAATGGGCGCAGCACAGCCTCGCTCAGCGAGGACGAACTTGCCGCCGTGCGCAACCGCGAAATCGGCTTCGTCTTCCAGAGCTTCCACCTGCTGCCACGCCAGAGCGCGTTGCAGAATGTGATGCAACCGCTTGTCTATCGCCGTATGCCGCCTGCCGAACGCCGCGCGCGTGCCGTGCACGCGCTGCAACAGGTCGGGCTCGGCGATCGCCTTGATCACCGCCCGAACCAACTCTCGGGCGGTCAACGTCAGCGTGTGGCGGTGGCGCGCGCCTTGGTCGGTGAGCCTTCGATTCTGCTTGCCGACGAGCCGACCGGAAATCTCGACTCACGCACCTCTGCCGAAATCATGGCGCTGTTCGATGCGTTGCACGCCCAAGGCCAGACCGTGGTGGTCGTGACACACGAGCCCGACATCGCTGCGCATTGTCGTCGCACCATCCGCGTCTTCGATGGCCGCGTGGTCGAGGACGTGCAAAATCCGGCTCGAGCGGCTTGAGGTCACGCGCGATGATTACCGGCAGACTCAATATTCTTGGCGAGGCGTTCAAAGCGGCGCTCGCCAGTCTGAATGCGCATCGCCTGCGCAGTTTTCTCACCACGCTCGGTATCCTCATCGGCACCATGGCCGTGATCGCCGTGGTGTCCGTGCTGCAAGGATTTTCCGACTCCATCAGCAATCAGTTTTCGGATCTCGGCAGCAACACGCTGACGCTCGAGGCCGTCAATGATCAGGAGAATTTTCGCAGCGGTCGCATCAATCGGCTGTCTTTCGATGACGTCGACGTGCTGCGCTACAAAGTGCCCGGCGTCGAGCGCGTCGCACCGGTAATCGTCGCGCAGCTCGGCACCACCGCCTATCGCGGTCGCAATGCCACGCCGCAGATCCTGGGCGCGACCGAAGAAGCGCAGGATGTGCTCGGCGTACAGACCACTCTTGGTCGCTTCCTCACCAGCAGCGACGAAAAAAGCGGACGCCGCGTGGTCGTCATCGGCACCGACGTGCGCGATGAGCTGCGCATGCCGCGCAATCCCATCGGCGAATATCTCCTGGTTGGCCGCGAGTGGTTCCGCGTCGTCGGCATGCTCGAGAAGCGCGGCGAAATCTTCGGCTTCAGTCAGGACAACCGACTCTTCATTCCTTTCAGCGTGGCGCGCTCGCTCACCGGCACCTTCGAGCGTCCCTTCATGGAAGTGTCGTTCACCATCTCCGATCTGACGCAGGTCGCACAGGTCCGCGAGCGAGCCGAGCGCGCCGTGCGCCTGTCGCGCAAGATCGCGCCGGGCAAGGCCAATGATTTCGAGATCAAGGCAGCCGATTCATTCGTTCGACAATTCAATCAGATCACTGCCACGGCGACCGCCGTACTCGCCGGTATCGTCGGCATCTCGCTGCTGGTGGGCGGTATCGGCATCATGAACATCATGCTGGTCTCGGTGACTGAACGGACGCGCGAAATCGGCATCCTCAAAGCGCTCGGCGCGACGCGCCGCGACATACTCGTGCAGTTTTTGCTCGAGGCGGCGTTGCTATCACTGCTCGGCGGGCTCATCGGCATCGTGCTCGGCCTGCTCGCCGGCATGGGCATCGCGTCACTGATTCCGAACTTCCCGCCGGCGCATGTGCCGGTGCCGGTGATGATTGCGGCCGCCGGCTTCTCTGCACTCGTCGGTGTGGTGTTCGGTATCGCGCCCGCTTCCAAGGCAGCGGCGCTCGATCCCATCGAAGCCCTGCGCTACGAGTAGGCGCGGTACTCGGCGATCCCGGCCACCGCCTTCGGGGCGACGGTTGCGATGCTGCCGACCTTGGCGCCGTTGCCAAGATCGATCTTGGCTACTTCACCCGAGAAAAAACTGCTGACGAACGCGTGCCGGTCGTCGGCAGCGAGTTCGATGGTGGCCCAGCCGAAACCCTCGAGCGGAATCTGCCGCGTGGTTTGCCCTGCCTCATCGACGACGTGGATGCTGGCGCCACGCAGCACGTACAGCGTGCCATCGCTGCCGTAGGCCATACCGAAGAACATCGGCGGTGGACCCGGCGGAAACGGCGGCGCGAAAGACTGCAGATCGGGCAGTTGCCGATCGTTGACGAGGTCGTAGCGCATCAGTCGCGACCCGGTCTCCGAGCAGTAGACAAGGGTTGATCCGTCCGGCGAAATCGCCGACATCGTCACGCCCAGAAACCCACCCATGCCGCCATGCGTCTGCGTGGCATATTCTTTGACTAGCGCGCCATCACTGCGGAAGCGAAACACGTGCCCGTCACCAAAACGCGTGGTGCCGGGCATGAAAGGAATGCGGGTGTGCATGCGCGCCTGGATTTCAGGCTTGATCGAATCGCCGACCACGTGCTCCCCGAAGAGCAGGGTTCCGTCGGCAGCAAAGTTCACATGTGAATAGGCCCGCGCACCGAACTCGCGGCGTCGCACGACACGTCCATCGCGATGAATGTTGAGCACCACGAACTCCTGACTGTCGAAAGCCCAGAGCACGCCGGAAGCATCGAACTTGAGGCCACCGACCAGATGCGTGGTCTCATCGAGCCACAACACGCCCTTCGGTGTGAGGTCGGCCGCGTACTGCAGAATACGGCCACGGCCCGCATGATCGTCCTGAGGGTTGTCGAGTCGGGTGGCCGCCACGAACAAATCGCCGGCCGCAAAAGCTTGCAGTGTAGACATGTGATCAGACCTCGAACGAATAACGGGAAGTGATGTCGCGCTTGCCGCCCAACAGGGCGGCGAACGCTCGCTTGGCGAGCCGGCCGCTCGTCAGCCAGGTGATGTCGTTGCCCTGGCGCGTATCGCCGAGGATGCGCTCGACGATCCAGGGCGTCGTGGTCTCGACGTGCTCACCAATGAAATTGAGCTGCTTGATGGCCTTGGCACGCTCCGCAGAAGGCACTGCACGCAACTCTCGCAGCATGCCCTCGGTGATGTTCACTCCCGGGCTGATGGTACCGACCAGAATCGACTCGTCTTTGGCTTCACGACGTTCTTTGACGAGACAGTCGGCCAAGTATTTCACGGCGCGCTTGGTGGTCGAATAGACGGTCATGCCTGGCACCACTCGGCCGCTTGCACCGCCACCGCCCAGAGTCAAATAGAGTTTGCCGCCGCCCTGCTCCCGCATGCCCGCGATCGCCACCTGCGCCGCGTTGATCGAGCCGATCACGTTCGAGCGCACCATGGCCTCGATTTCTTCGGGCGTGTTGTCGGCGAAGCGCGCGCCGGTGCGCGCAAACCCCGCATTATTGAGCCAGACGTCGACCCGGCCGACACGCTGTTTGGCGAAATCCCACAGAGCCTGAACATCGGCCAATTGACTGACGTCGCAGGCCAGCCCGGCGACGCGCGCGGCGGCATCGGGAAACTCGGCGGTCAGTCGCGCGATGGCGGCATCGACACCGTTTTGGGCGCGACCACTGACCACAACCTGGTGCCCGCGCCGAAGAAACTCCTGCGCATAGCCATAACCCAGTCCCTGCGTGCTGCCCGTGATGACTACCGATTGCATGGCCAAAGCGAGACCCCCTCTTGCTGCGGCCGGAACATGTTTTCAAAGGATACCGAGGCAGGACAATGGCGCGCGCGGCCGGCGGAAGCTGACCACGCACCGGACGGCCTGGCGCGGTCATGGGGTACCCTCATGCGCGGTTCGCGAGCTTGGCCTAGGATTCGAGACAAAGGGGGAGCGTCATGAGCGATCGATTGAACATCGTCGTCACGGGCAGTACACGCGGCATTGGCAAGGGACTGGCCGCAGACCTGCTGCGCCGCGGTCAAAATGTGGTGGTCAGTGGTCGCACCCCCGAAGCAGTTCGAGCCGCGATGGCCGAACTCGAGCCCCTGGCCATGCAGGGCGCGCGCGTCATCGGCGAAGCCTGCGATGTCGCGCGCCGCGAAGATCTGCAGCGGCTCTGGGATGCCGGCAACACGGCCTTTGGTCGCATCGACATCTGGATCAACAACGCGGGCATCTCGCACCCTCGCCAGCGTGGCGGCGAGATGCGCGAGCAGGACATTCGCGGTGTGCAAGAAATCAACCTGCTTGGCATGATCCTCGCGACACAAGTCGCGCTGCACGGCATGAACACCCAGACGGGCGGCGGCACGATCTACAACATGGAAGGCTTTGGCTCCAACGGCATGATCACGCCGGGCATGGGCCTTTATGGTGCGAGCAAATTCGCGCTCACCTACTTCAACAAAGCCCTGCTTGCCGAGACACGCAACAGCGCCGTGAAGATTTGCTACTTGAGTCCCGGCATCGTCATCACCGATCTGCTCAAACGCGACATGGGCAGCAACAATCCGCAGGACCTCGAGCGCACGCGGCGGATCTACAACATCCTCGCGGATCGCGTGGAGACCGTCACGCCTTGGCTGGCGGAGCGGATTCTGCAGCCGCAGAAATCCGGCGCGCGCATTGCGTGGCTCACCGGCGGCAAGGCCGGCCGGCGATTCCTCATGTCGCTATTCCGCAAGCGTCAGTTGTTGACCGACGCGGATTTTGCGGCGGGCTGACGCTTCGGACGCAGTGCAATCGCTGCAAGACCAGCGATGAACACCGCACTCACCACGGTGTTGAAAATCGGATATTCGTGCGGGTACAGCCAATACTCGCGATAGGCGCCAAAGTGCGCCGGCATCTCGGCTGAGCCCCATAACACGATGCCCGCCCCGAGGCCGTAACGGAGCGATGCGGCCACGCGGATCTGCTGCGTGCTCTTGTAGACCAGATACGCAGCCCAGATCGACCACAGCACGTACACGGACATGATGATGTTGACACCCGAGCCCTGGGTGCCGAAATAAATCATGTACAACCAGAACTGGTAACAGAACCAAGTCACGAACAGCATTTCCATGGCGGTGATGCGCGCGAAGCTGCGATGGTTGTCGGGCGTCGGCATGCCCGGCGAAAAATGCAGATTGCGATGGAAAAAGCGCATGAAGTTGCACTTGGTCTGCAGGTTGAACATGCCATACAGCAGGAACATCGCCAGCATGATGGTCACGGTCGCCTGCAGCATGTTCGCCTGAGGGGCTGCCGCGTAGCCATCCTGCTCGACGGGAAAAGACGGCACGGCATAGAGTTCGGCAAAGAATTTGAAGGCGTACTCGAACCAACCGATCCAGATGAACCAGCCACCGAGCAGGCCCATCCAAGTCGCCTTGAGCTCGTCTTGCTTCAAACCTCGCCAGACGATGGCAAAGCCGATAATGCCGACAATCACGGCGCCGACATAAACGCCATCACCCAGCCCTTTCTCCATCACCTTGTATACGGTGTGGCCGAGTGGCTGTGTGAGAAATCCGACCAGCAGGCCCAACAGACCCACCACCGGCTTGCGGTAGAGAAACTCCGGCATTGCGATGACCCCCAAAATACGATCGCTGTACCGCGACTGTCAGTCAATGATAAACCGCAATCGACGCAGATGATCAGGGTAGCGTCGAAACTTTGCCCTCGCGGCGCGGGTCCGCGGCGCCAGCCAACCGACCATCGGACAAAACGCGTACCGCATGCAGACCGGAGCCTTCGCCGGCATTGCGGCCGCCGCGAAACACATGACCCATCGCGGCGAGCTCTTCGAGCAAGCGCGGATCCGCACGCGACGTCTCCGCCTCGATCGCTCCGCGAGCGATCACGTTCGGTAAGTCGACAGCCTGTTGCGGCGTGAGGTTCCAGTCGAGCATGCCGACGATCGCTTTGCTCACGTAAGCGATGATCGAGTTGCCGCCGGGCGAGCCGACCGCGAGTTCAAAAGCGCCGTCGCGAAACACCAGGGTCGGCGACATCGAGGAACGTGGCTTCTTGCCGGGCGCCACCGCATTGGCGATGACCTCGCCCCGGTCATCGACCGGGCGGAAACTGAAATCGGTCAGCTGATTGTTGAGAAAAAAGCCGCCCGCCATGCGCTGCGAACCGAATAAACCCTCGACGGTCGTGGTCATCGAGACAACATTGCCGCGCGCATCGACGATCACGAAATGGCTCGTACCGGTCCCAAGACCGGTGGCATCTCGCCCTCGCGGCACCGCACCCGGCGGATTGCCCGGCTCGACCCGCGCCATCGCCCGTTCAGCGCTGACCAGTGCCGCGCGCGAACGGAGGTAATTTTTGTCCGTCAACCCATCGAGCGGCACAGCCGTGTAGCGATCATCGGCGACGTAATGATCGCGATCAGCGTAGGCCAGACGCTGCGCCTCAATGAAGTGGTGCCAGCCGGCGGTGCTCTTCGGCCCCATCGCTGCCATATCAAAGTTTTCGAGGATGCCGAGCACGCCGAGCACAGCGATACCTCCCGAAGACGGGGGTCGCATACCGCAGACAAGATAAACCCGGTACGGACTGCACACCGGTTCCAGTCGATTCGGTCGATAGGCGCGCAGGTCTTCTTGCGTCATGGAACCTGGCGTCGGCTCACGTCGTACCGCCGCAATGATCTCCTCGGCGAGTGGACCCTCACGAAACGCCGCCGCACCGCGTGCAGCGATCAGGCGTACCGAGGCTGCATAGTCGGCATTGAGCAGACGATGACCGACCGGATGCGGCGTCCGACCGTCGCGCGTGAGGTATGCGGCTGCCGCCGGTGGCAGCCCACCGCGAGCCACGGCGATCCCGATCAATTCATTGAGACGGGGCGATACCGCGAAGCCCTCGCGGGCCAGCCGTTCTGCCGCCTGCCACGGCTGCGCCCAGGGGAGGCGACCGTGTTCACGGTGGGCCATTTCGAGCATGGCCACGGCACCCGGTACACCGACGGAGCGACCCGAGCGCACTGCATCCATGAAGCGCATCGGTTTACCCGATGCATCGAGGAACATGTCCGCTGTCGCACCCTGCGGGGCGACTTCCCGACCATCGTAAGTGACCACATCACCGCTCGCGGCCTCGTAGTGCAGCATGAAGGCGCCGCCACTGAGCCCCGAGGACTGGGGCTCGACGAGACCGAGCACCGCTTGCACGGCGATTGCCGCATCGACCGCCGAGCCACCCGCGCGCAACACTTCGATGCCCGCATCGACCGCAAGCGGATTCGCTGCGGCGACCATCGCACCGGCCTGCCAGTTGCGTACCGGCTTGGCTTCGACATCCTTGGCCGAGGCGACATCGCGTGCGGCGCAGCTCGACACCGCGCAGGCCGCCAGCACGGTCCACAACACCCTCATCAGCGCAACCATTCGGCGCGGCATCCATGAACTCACAGCAGCGCCTCGATGTCGCGCTCGAGGCTCTCGGGTTTGTCGGTCGGTGCATAACGGCGCACCACCTGTCCCTCGCGATCGATCAGGAACTTGGTGAAGTTCCACTTGATGCCCTCGGTGCCGAGCACGCCCTTGGCCGCGGACTTCAGTTGCACGAAGAGCGGATGCGCACCGTCGCCGTTCACCTCGACCTTGGCAAACATCGGGAAGGTCACGTCATAGTTCAGCTTGCAGAAATTGCGGATCTCTTCTTCGTTGCCCGGCTCCTGATGACCGAACTGATCACAGGGAAAACCAAGCACCGCAAAGCCGCGCTCGGCATATTTGCGCTGCAGCGCCTCGAGCCCGGTGTATTGCGGCGTGAAGCCACAGCGGCTTGCCACATTGACGATGAGCAGCACCTGACCGCGGAAATCGCCGAGCGAGCGATCAACGCCGTCGATGGCGCGAGCAGAGATATCGTGAATCGAAGTCATGTTGTCATCCTCAAAGAATCAGCCGAAAGGCGCCACACCGAAGAGCCGCTGGTGCCACACCATCGCAAAGGCGCCATAGAGCGCGAGTCCGCCGACCACCACGATCACATCGTTGATCGACCGTGCGGGCGCCGCCGGCGTCGCCCGCGGCGTGCGCCGCTTGAGCGAAATGCGATCGGCGACCGCCCAGACGAGGAAGCAGCCAAAGAGCAGCACGTCGGCCAGCATGCCGTTGGCGAGCAGATGGGCGAGCGCCCAAAATTTCACGGCGACCAGCATCGGATGTTTGGCCGCGCGGCTGATTTTCCCGGGTAGATACGTCGCAAGCAGCAACGGGAAGACCGGCAGCATGAGCAGCGCCGCGACATGCCGCAGCCCGGCGGGAGGCACGTAGAGAAGCTGCGGCTCGAGCCGCAACGCCGAATAGCCGGCCATCATCAGCAGAAATCCGCCCAGCGAGCCGACCGCGTAAAGAGCCTTCCAGCGCACTTCGCCAAGCGAAGCGGCGAGACGGTCACGCAGCGGGTTATTGAGGATGGAAACGGAATGGATCCCGAAGAATATGATGAGTCCGATGACGAGCAGAGTCATGACGCAACCCCCGGATGACGCTTGGGATGAAGGAAGAGCAGGCGCCCTACTCTACCGGATCGGGGGCAGATCAGCGGCCGATCAGCTCCGCAGCGACAGATACTGTGACGGCAGCGCGAGCCCCGGATTATCCGTCCAGCCCTGCACGCGGGCGGCCACCAGACGATGTGCCATACCCGAATAGAGCGGGATCACCGGCAACTCGCGCAGCAGAATCGTCTCGGCTTCGCGATAGTGCTGCGCGCGTTGCAGCGGCTGCACCTGACTTTCGGCGAGGGCGATCAAGCGATCGACTTCGACATTCGCATACCCCGAATAATTGAGAAAAGAACCGCTCTGGAATCGGCCGATGAAGCTGGTTGCACTCTGCACGGCCGAGAAAGGCCCGTAATCCATCAGATCGAATTCGCCCGCATTCAGGGCGAGGTTATAGGCGCGCGACTCGAGACCGCGCGCTGAAATCCGGACGCCGAAGGGCGCCCACATGGCATCGATCGCAAGGTACGTGCGCTGGGTGAGCGGATTGATCGAGTAGATCAGCTCGAGTTGCAGCGGCTTGTCGCGCGACAAGCCGAGCGCGGCAGCCCGCTCGCGCGCCGCGGCGACGCGTTGTGCAGGCTCGACAGCAGCGAAGGGCGATGCTGCGCGGCGCGGATAATCGCCGACTGCCTCGGGCACCAGACTTTCGGTGGGTCGCTCGCCGAGTGCACGCACACGCTCGGTTAGAACGCGTCGATCGATAGCCAGCGCCAACAACTCGCGCAGGCGCGGATCGCGCAGCGCAGGTCGTCGCAGATTCAGACCCACCCAGCCACCGCCATAAAAGGGCACCGAGCGCAGGCGCGCCGCGAGATCCCGCTTGGCCAGCGCGTACTGCGCGGGTTCACCGAGCTGCGCGACATCGAGCTCGCCGGTACGAAAGGCACGCAGCCGCGCGGCATCGTCGATGCCCATGACCCATTCGAGACGCGGTACCACGGGCGTCGCGCCCGCGCCGAACCATCGTGTGTTCGCCTCGAGCACCAACGTGCCATTCTGCGCCCAAGAGACCGGGCGCCAGGGACCATTGACGACGATGCCGGGCGGCTTCGCCCAGTCGCGCCCCGCGGCGGTGATGGCGTGCGCGGGCACGAGGTAGGCGACCACCAATAATTTCAAGAGATCCGTTTCGGCCCGCTCGAGCTCGATGATCACGCGCTCGTTCCCTGCCGCACGCACGCCGAGCGTGCTCGGATCCGCCCTGCCCTCGCGCACAGCGCGCGCGCCGCGAATGGCGTCGTAGCGATATGCGAGCAGCGCGCCGGTCGAGGGCGTGAGCAAACGCCGCAGGCTGAAAACCGCGTCCTCTGCGCGCAGCGCGCGACCGTCGGACCAGAGGATTCCGGGACGCAGCCGAAACTCGTAACGACGACCGTCCGCGCTGATCGTCCAGTCGCGCACGCAACCTGGGACAATACCCCCGCGCGCATCGATCGCGACCAGTCCTACAAAGAAATCGGCGACGATCTCCATGTCGGTCGCGGAAATCGAACGCTGCGGATCGAGACTCGTGAGATTACCGCCGCGAGAACGACGCAAAACAGCCGCATCTCGGGCCATCACGAGCGTCCCCCCCGAGACCGCAACCCCGGAGGCGGCGCTCGCCCCGAGTGCGCGGATGAGAAAACGCCGTCGCGACAGACTCATGCGAGCGCACCCGAGCCCATGGCTTCAGGCTGCCGACTTGGCCCGGGCGCGGCTCAACATGAGCACGCCAAGCACGGTGAGTAAAGCCGACAGCACAAAGGGCGCCGCGGGTCCGAGCTTGAAATAGATCGGGCCGGAGATGGCAGGGCCGACGATGCGCCCGGCACTGCTCGACGCATTGAACATGCCCATGACGGTGCCGCGCGAGCGCGGATCCGCCTCGAAGGACACAAGGCTGGTGATCGCCGGCAGAAAAAGACCGTTGGCGAGGCCGAACAGACTGATCGCGGCCCACACCATCGCATCGTTTTGCGCTACTGCAAACAAGAGCAAACCGGCCGCAACACCGCCTGCCGAGACGACCGCCACGCGCTTTTCACCGAAGCGCTTGGACAAGGGCCCGATCAAACCCGCCTGCCCTACTGCCGAGAGCAGCGCAAACACCGTGAAATGGAAACCGATATCGCGCAATGAATAATCGAAGAGATCGCGACCCCAGAACTGGAATACGGACTGCATCACGCCGCCCGCGATCGCCACGATCAAGGAGGCGGAAACAAGCCCAAGCAGCACCGGGTTGGAGCGAAAGATCACGAGCGAAGAGCCGCCCGCCGCGCTCGCCACAGCACCCTCAGTACTCTCCGCCTTGGCCACGGATGCGACATCCGCCTTGCGCGCGCGACGCATTTCTTTGGGCAGACTCTCCGGCAGAAAGAAGATCGTGCCGATGAAAGCGACCGCCGACAGCGCCGCCGAGGCAAGACCCGGCCAATGCATGCTTGGTACGCCATCGACCACGCCGAGAAATCCGCCCATCAGCGGACCGATCGCAAAACCGACTCCGAACGCCGAGGCGACGATGCCGAGACCCTTGGCGCGATTGTTCGGGTCGGTCACATCCGTGGCATACGCGAAGGCTGCGGCGAGGTTGCCGGACATGATGCCGCCGAAGGCACGCGCGACCAGCAAGGACTCGAGGGTCGAGGCATGGGCCAGCCAAAGAAAAGCGAGGATCGTTCCCGCCGTACTCAAAACGAGGATGGGCTTGCGACCATAGATATCGCTGAATCGCCCCCAGATCGGCGTCGCCACCAACTGAAAGAGCGAAAACACGCCGGGGCCCCCGAAGGTGCGCCAGAATTCGGAGGCACCCAACTCCTCGGCCACGAACGGAAACGGAATGGTGGTGATACCGAAGCCGGCCAGACTGATGAACACCACCAGCCACAAGACGCCGAGTTTTTTCATGGCAAAGACCTGTCGGGAAAAGTAGGCGTGCGCCGCAGCGATGGAATTATCCGCGCACCCACTTGCGGGGTCGGTCGCGGGTACGGGTGGTCAACCGCGAGCCGGTCGGCGCCACCCGCTCAAAGGGCGAGTCCAGCACGATAGCCTTCCTGAGTCGCCACCAGCAGCGAGCGTGGTGCCCGACAATCGCCGATACGCTGCACCGCAATGCCGGCGGCCCGCAACGGCGCCGCGAGACCCTCGTTCGGTACGCGCGATGTCGCGTGACTGAGTAGCACGACGTCCTCGAGTACGGCGAACTCGCGCTCGAGCAGCGTGCTGCGAAGGGCCAGCCTACCCTCGCCGATCGCCTCATCGACCAACGGTTCGGCGAATCCGAATACCTGCACGCCAAGTATCGCCAGTCGCTGCTGAATCCCCTGACGATTGACAAGCGACTCTTCGGCAGCAATGCCCTCGCGCGGCGTGACGATAGCCACCCGATCGAAACGGCGGGCCAGCAACTCCGCGGTCGCATAGGTGAACGCAGTGTGATCATGATCGTAGATGACGGCGAGTCCGGGCTCCTTGGCGCCCGTCGCCGCCGACCGCTGCAGCAATTGCAGCGCCAGCTGCCGTATATCGGGGAAGAGCTCGGCGTCGCGGAATTCTTCGGGCAACCACTCAGGCCAGGCGGGCGTTGCGCCCATCGCCAAGATCACCGACTGCGGAACCAAAGATTTCACTGTCTCGGCGTCGATCGACACGCCAAGCTCAAAGCGTACCCCATGCGCTCTCGCCCGCAGATACTGATAGTCGTATACGCTGCTCAGGTTCTCGCCGCCCGGCAGCGCTGCATGCAAGCGCGTCTTGCCGCCGACTTCTGCGCCAGCGCCGAACACGGTCACGTCATGGCCTCGTGCAGCAGCAACCCACGCCGCTTCGAGCCCCGCCGGGCCCGCACCGACAATCACCACGCGACGCGGCTTGGAGCTGCGTGCGGGCCGCCAATCGGCTTCGTCGCTCTCGCCGACCCGAGGATTGTTGTCGCAGGCGAGCGTGCCACCGCCGACGATCGCACCCCAGCACGTATTGCAGGAGACGCAATAGCGGATTTCTGCCTCGCGGCCTTGCTCGGCTTTGACGGCCCATGCGGCATCGGTCACGAGCGGTCGCCCGAGCATGACGAGATCGGCGAGCCCCTCGCGCACGATGCGTTCGCCCTCGTTGGGATCGGTGATGAGACCGAGCGCGCCAATCGCCACGCCGGGGGCATGCCGCGCAAGTTCGGCGATGCGCGCCACCCAGGGCGCGCGCGGGCCGTGCAGATCGGGCAAGTGCCAACCGAGGAAACGCGAATGACCGCCGCGGCACCAGGTGAGGTAATCGACGACACCGGTCGCATGCACGAGTCGAGTGATCGCCTCGGCCTCGAGCGGCGCGATGCCCTGCGGCATGCCGTCCTCGGAGGGCAGCTTGACGCCAATGAGGAACGATTCGCCGCAACGCCGGCGCAACTCGAGACAAAGCTCCGTCAGCAGGCGCGCACGACCCTCGAGATCGCCGCCGTAGCGATCTTGTCGATGATTCGAGCGCGCCGCCAGAAACTGATGGAAAAGATGCCCGTGACCCGCGGAGATCTCCACACCGGCGAAACCCGCATCGCGCAGCACGAGCGCGCCGATGGCGAAATCGCGCACAAGTTGCGCCACCGCCTCGGTCTCGAGCGCCTCGGGCACGGTCCAACTGAGATCATCCGGCAGCGACGACGGGCCGAAAGCCTCGGCGTTGCGCCCTGTCTGATGGCGTCCCCGCCCCGGATCCTGCACTTGACCAATGAGATGCGCGCCGGCTGCCGAGACCTCGCTCGCCCAGCGCGCAAGACCCGCGCGGTTGGCGGGATCGAGCACCTTCACTTTCTGCGGATTGCGCTGCGCGGGCAAAAGATTGAGCGGTTCGGTCACCAACATCGCTGCGCCACCGCGCGCCCGATTGACGTGATAACCGATGAGTCGTTCGTTGACCTCACCCGCGCTCACGTAGCGTGTGCTCATCGAAGCATGCACGACCCGATTGCGCAGCGTGAAGCCACGCAAGGTGATGGGCGAGAAAAGATGCGGGTAAGCGCTTGCGATCATGCCGCCCCGAACACGTAGGCGAAACCGCTGCCGCCCTTGACGTGTTCGGCGAAGACCGTTTCTGCAGGGAACCCGGCCGCGATCAGTGCCGCACGCAGGTCGCTCTCGGCAAAGCCCGACCAGAACGGTTCGCCATTCCAGTGATCCTGCCACGCGTTCATCACCTGATCATCGAGACCGAGGCGACTCGTCTGCGTCGCCACGTCGGCGTGCACCATCAAGCCGCCCGGCGCGAGTACCCGCCGACACTCGCGCAGGATGCGTGGCAGCCACTCGTGACTGGTCTCATGAAACAGAATGTTGGAGATGACGAGATCGAAACTGGCATCGTCGAAACGCGTATCCGCCGCATCGCGCTGATGAAAATGAATCGGCACGCCACGCGCCTCGGCGGCGACGTGTCCATAACGCAAGAGCCCCGCGGCCACATCGACCGCGTGATACTCAGCCTCGGGAAAGGCCAAGGCGATCGGCTGCGCGTGCACGCCGATGCCACAGCCTAGGTCAAGGATACGCCGCGGCCGCCACCCTGGACGACGGCGCGCGATCTCATCGAGCAGCAACTTGCCACGGCCGTCGGTGGCCGCATGCGTATTTCCCTTGCCGACGCTGTAGATCATCGCCGCACCGAGATAGCGCAAACCGGGCAGCACATCGTCCGCGTCTTCGAGACCGCAGTAACCAACGGGCTGGCGATGAATCTCGGTGTTGGAAATCGGTGCGGGCACCACAAGATCCGGATCCAATTCGAGCGAGCCCTTGGGCTCGGTGCGACGCAGCGCGGCCAGACGACTTGACACCACCGGCTCGACGCGTTGCGCGGTCGGCTCGATCGCCGCCCACATCATGCTCTGCGAGTGATGGGTAAGCACCGCCCAATACCGAAACTCCGTCGAGCGTTCGAGGTCGTCCTCGATTTCTTTGCGCGATGTCGGCTCACGCTCGAGCTTTGCGCGGATTCGCAGTAGCAACTCCCTGCGATAGGTATCGCGGACGCGCTGCTGTGCAGCGCCATTGGCGAGGCGCTTGAGCGACAGCACGAAGTCCTGACGGGATTTTTCGGTGAGATTGGGCTCGTAGATCGGTGCGACAGACATCAGCGCCATCTCCTCGTTTCAACATGACTTTTTCACAACGACTTTTCGCAAGCAACCGACGTGGCCTCAGGGCGTCACGCTCAAGAGCCAACTCGGGTAGAGACCCCGCGGGTTATCAGCGAAACCGCGTACCCGCTCGGCCACCACGCGTCGCCCGACAATGAAATACACCGGCGCCACAGGTTGATCGGCGAGCGCCATCGCCTCGGCTTCGCGCAGAATCGCAGCGCGGCGTTTGACGTCCACCTCGCGCGACCCCTCTGCGAGCTTGGCATCGAACGCCGGGTTGCGATATCCGGAAGTATTCATACCCACCGCCGAACCCGTCGACAGCAAGCGCTCGAGGTAAGAGTAAGGATCGCTCGCCGACGCTACCCAAACGAACCGGGCGGCGTCGAAGTCGCCGACCCCGACTTCGGTGACGAGCGCCTTGGTTTCTTTTTGTTGGAGTTCGGCCCGCACACCGGCCTGACCCCACATCGCGCCGACCGCGACGGCCACCTTTCGGTTGAGATCAGTGCTTGGAAATCCGAGCCGCACGCGCAGGGGTTTGCCGGGACCACAGCCGGCCTCGGCCAAGAGACGCTTCGCCTCGGCGAGCCGCTTGGCCGGCGTCCAGGCGGCGAAGTCGGGCTTGGCTGACTCGCCGTAGTTGAGGACACCGGGAGCGATCAAAGAATATGCGCCCACCCCCGGCAGGCCGATGACGTTGCGCGCCACCACGTCGCGATCGATCAGCATCGAGAGCGCTCGGCGCACGCGCCGATCGGCGGTGGGCCCGCTACGCGTATTGAAAACGATCACCTCGTTGCCGATGCCGCGCGACAAATGCACCACTTTGGGATTGCGCTTGCGCATTTCTTCGAGCCGCTCGGGCGGTACCACCAGCACGAGATCGAGTTCGCCGGCATCGAAGCGGCGCGCCATGGTCACCGGGTTGCCGAGCGGATAGTGGTACACCGCATCGAGCTTGACGCGGTCTGCGCCCCAAAAGTTCGGGTTGTGATTGACGCGCACATGGCCGTTGGGTCGCCACTCCTGCAGAACAAACGGGCCGTTGCCGACGATATTCTCCGGACGCGTCCACGCCGCACCGTGCTTCTCGATCACATGGCGCGGCGTGGGCAGCGCCGCGGTCATGATCACATCAACAAAATAAGGCGTCGGATTTTCGAGCTCGACGCGCAGGGTACGCGCATCGACCGCCGAGACACCGAGCGCCGACACCGGCTTCTCGCCCATCGCCACGGCGCGCGCGTTCTTGATCGGAAAGAGACGCGAGGCGAGCGGATAAGCCGTCTTGGGATCGAGCATGCGCTGAAAAGCCCACACCCAATCGGCGGCCGGCATGGGCTTGCCGTCGGACCAGCGCAGGTTCGCGCGCAGTTTGAAGAGATAGGTCTTGCCGTCCGGGCTGATGGTCCATGACTCGGCGGAACCCGGAATCGGGCGCCCGTCCATGCCGGGCGTCGTTAGACTCATGAAGAGGTCGATCAGGATGAGCTGCTCGCCCGGCAGCGAGGCACGCTGCGGATCGATCGTGGCCGGATCATCGGTACCTACCCGATGCAGCACGCGCTCGGACGCAAACGCGGTCTGCGCGATCGCCAACAGCCCCCAAGCCAACCACCCAGCGACTTTCATTATAAGCAAAACCCCGTGAAGCTTGGCGCGCCCGGAGAGATTCGAACTCCCGACCCTCAGGTTCGAAGCCTGATGCTCTATCCAACTGAGCTACGGGCGCATGCCCCCGAGTCTAGCACCGGAAACGTGTGCGCCTTAAGATAGCTGGCGCGGCGATGTTGCCGAACGTCCACGAGACCCGCTGGAGAAACCGACATGAAGACCCTGCTATCCCTCGCCGTAATCGCCGCGCTCGGTGCCGGTCCGGCCTTCGCCGCCTGCAACTATCCGAAGGCGCCCGACAGCATCCCCGACGGCACCACCTCGACGCTCGAGCAAATGCTCGCGGGTCAGCGTTCCGTGAAGGCCTTTGATGCTGCCATCACCGAATACCAAAACTGCCTCGAGACCGAGCACAACGCAGCGCTCGCGGCCAACCCGAACCTCACCGAAGAGCAGAAGAAAGAGCGCGCGAACATCCTCACGCAGAAGATGAACGCCGCAGTCGACGAAGCGCAGGGCTTGGCCGATCGGCTCAACGCGCAGATCCGCGCCTTCCGCGAAAAGAACGCCAAGAAGTAACCGAACCCGCCACCTTGCGGGTTGTCGGCCCCACACGCCGGGATACACTCCCGGCATGATTTCTCCCGCGCATGCCGACGCGCTGATCGAGCAGCAACTCACCTGTCTGCCGATCGAGTCTTTGCCACTCGTGCAGTGCACGAGTGCCGTGCTGCGCGAAAACATCTACGCGGAGCGCGACCAACCGCCCTTCGATCGAGTGGCCATGGATGGTATTGCCGTCAATGCCGCCGCCTTGCTGCAGAGCGGCCGCCGCGAACTGCCGCTGCAAGCGACGCAGGCGGCAGGCGATCCGCCGCTCACGCTGCGCTCTGCCGAGCACGCCATTGAAATCATGACGGGCGCCGTGCTGCCGCTAGGTTGCGATTCGGTCGTGCCGGTGGAACAACTCACGATCGAAGACGGGCGAGTCATGCTCGCCACCGACTACAAGCTCGCGCCCGGGCAGAACGTGCATCGTCGTGGCTCGGACGTCGCGCAAGGCGCGCTGCTGCTGGCAGCCGGCATGCGTCTCGGTGCAGCGGAAATCGCCGCGGCTGCGGGCGCCGGCATGCCGCGGATTCGCGTCAGCGCACAGCCGCGAATGATCGTTGTCTCGACCGGCAACGAACTCATCGAGCCGGGTGATCCGATCGAAGCACACCAAGTGCGCCGTTCGAATGCCTACGGCATCGTCGCGGCGCTGCGGCACCACGGCTTCCAGCGGATCGCCGACGATCATCTGGTCGATGACTTCGACCTGCTGCGCCAACGGCTGCGTGTGCACCTCGATACGCATGACGTGCTCGTGCTCTCGGGTGGTGTGTCGATGGGCAAACGCGATCTCGTGCCGCGCGTGCTCGGCGAGCTCGGCGTGCGTCAGGTCTTCCACAAGATCGCACAACGTCCCGGTAAACCGATGTGGTTCGGCATTGGTCCCACCGGCACCGCGGTGTTCGCACTGCCCGGCAATCCGGTCTCGACGCTCGTCTGCCTCACCCGCTACGTCATTCCCGGGCTTTATGCGGCCATGGGCGAGAGCGCACGGGCTGCAGAAAAAATCGCGCTGGCCGCGCCGGTGGAAGTCAAAGCGGCACTGACCACGTTCTTGCCGGTCAAACTGCAGGTCGATGACTGGGGCCGCGGCTGGGCTCACCCCTGCCCGACCAACGGCTCGGGAGATTTCGCGGCGCTCACCGGCACCGATGGTTTCGTCGAACTTCCACCCGGCCCCAACACGCATGCCAAGGGCTTCGTGACCCGCTTGCACCGCTGGTGAGGATTATTCTTTGAGCACCGTTCGCGAGTATCCGCTGTTGCCCTTGCGTACGCGCCCCGCCCCGCGCGACACGCTCGGCAGGCCATTGCGCGACTTGCGCATCTCGGTGATGGATCGCTGCAATTTCCGCTGTCCGTATTGCATGCCGCAGCACACCTTCCACGAGGGTTACCGTTTCCTCAAATCGAGCGAGCGACTGTCGTTCGATGAAATCGTTCGTCTCGCGCGTCTTGCCGCGACACTTGGGGTGCGCAAATTGCGCATCACGGGTGGCGAGCCACTGCTGCGACCAAATCTCACCGATCTCGTCGGCGATCTGTCGACCTTGCCCGGCATCGAGGACGTCGCGCTCACCACCAACGGCATGTTGCTCGCCAAGTACGCAACCGAACTGAAGGCCGCGGGACTCGCGCGGATCACGGTCAGTCTCGACAGTCTCGACCCGCAAGTTTTCGCGCAAATGAGCGGTGGCTTCGGCGGCGTGGCCGAGGTGCTCGAGGGCATCGAAGCGGCGCAGCGTGCCGGCCTGGCACCGATCAAGGTCAATGCCGTGATCCAACGCGGCGTCAACGACCACACCATGCTTGATCTCGTGCAGCACTTCCGCGGCAGCGGAGTGATCGTGCGCTTCATCGAATACATGGATGTTGGGAATCGCAATGATTGGCACGCAGATCGGGTCGTGCCCTCGCGCGAACTCGCCGCGGCGATCCACGCGCGCTGGCCGATCGCAGCGCTCGAGCGCAACTACCGCGGCGAAGTCGCCGAACGCTATGCGTTTACCGATGGTCAGGGCGAGCTCGGCTTCATTTCTTCGGTGTCGCAGCCTTTCTGCGGCGACTGTTCGCGCGCACGCCTATCCTCGGAAGGCAAACTCTACAACTGCCTCTTTGCCACCTCGGGGACCGACCTGCGCAGCGCGCTGCGCGGCGGCGCGAGCGATGACGAAATGCTCGATCTGCTGGCCGGTATCTGGCAGCAGCGCGGCGATCGCTACAGTGAACTGCGCAACACTCGCACCGCGCGTGACGACAAGGTCGAGATGTTCCACATCGGCGGCTGACTCGGCGGCTGAGGACTCGAAACATGCGCTCATCCAGTAAAACCACCGTATCCCGCACGCGCCGTCGTCCGCGCGCAGTGCTCACCCATCTCGATGCGACCAATCGACCCACCATGGTCGATGTCGGCGACAAATCCGCCACCCGTCGCGAGGCAACGGCCGAAGCGCTGGTGCGTCTGCCGGCAGCTGTGGCGCGCGCGCTTGCCGCGAGCGGCCACCGGACGAAAAAAGGTCCGGTCTTCGATACGGCGGTGATTGCCGCCGTGCAGGCTGCGAAGCGAACCCACGAGCTCATTCCGTTCTGTCATCCGCTGCCCCTCGAGCACTGCGAGCTCGACATCGACGCGCGTGGCCAGCGGGTGCGCATCCGCTGCACGGTACGCACCACGCACAAAACCGGCGTCGAAATGGAAGCGCTGACCGGTGCCAGCGTCGCCGCACTCACCGTCTACGACATGTGCAAGGCCCTCTCGCATGACATCGTGATCGAATCGCTGCGGCTGCTGCAAAAGCGTGGTGGCAAGCGCGATGTCGATGTATCCAGCAAGCGGCGTCGCTGACCGTGAGGCAACTCTCGCCTATTTTTGGACTCGTGCTCGCCGGCGGCCGTAGCAGCCGTATGCGACGCGATAAAGCCGCCCTCGCCTACCATGGCCGCAGCCAGCTCGAATCGGCCTTTGAACTTCTCGCCACCATGACCGAGCGCTGCTTCGTTTCGGTGCGACCCGACCAGATGGACGATCCGCTACGTCGACGCTTCGCGCAGATTGTCGATCGACACGAGGGCATGGGACCTCTGGCCGGGATTCTCGCCGCACAGGCCACGCACCCGCAGGCAGCATGGCTGGTGCTCGCCTGCGACTTGCCGTTTCTCGATCGCGGATCGCTGCAGCATCTGATCGCACATCGGCAAGGCGGGACGCTCGCGACCGCGTACCGCTCGGCGCATGACGGACTGCCCGAACCACTGTGCGCCATCTATGAGCCGGCGAGCGCGGCCCCACTCCTCGAGTACGCCGCCGCGGGTCGCAGCTGCCCGCGCAAGTTCCTGATCGAGCGTCAGGCAACGCTGGTCGAACCCGTACAAGCGCACGCCCTCGACAACGTCAACTCGACCCGGGAATATTGGGAGTCCATGCAAACCCTTGCTCCCGAAAACGCCTCGCCGCGCACGCTGCACGTGCAGTACTTTGCCTTGCTGCGCGAGCAGGCGGGACGCAGCGCCGAGACCGTAGAGAGCGCGGCGCGCTCGCCCGCCGAGCTCTACGCCGAACTGCAGCAGCGGTACGGCTTCTCGCTGCCTGCAGAGATGTTGAAGGTCGCCATCAACGGCGACTTCGGCGACTGGTCGCAACCGCTGCAGACGGGTGATGCGGTGGTGTTCATTCCGCCGGTGGCGGGCGGCTGAGGCCGCGGCATCTCGGACGAGCGCGACGCCAATGACACGATTCAGTTTCAGCAGCACCCCGGTCGATCTCGCGGCCTTGCGCGAATCTTTGGCCGATTCTACCTGCGGCGGTTATGCCGCGTTCGAGGGTTGGGTGCGCAACCACAACGAAGGTCAGGCCGTCACCCACCTCGAATACGAGGCGTTCGAGTCGCTCGCCGTACGCGAGGGAGAGCGCATCATCGCTGAGGCCTGCCGCAAGTACGGTGTGGAAAACGCCCGCTGCGTACATCGAGTGGGCGACCTGGCACTCGGCGAACTGGCCGTATGGGTGGGCGTGAGCGCGCGCCATCGCGACGAAGCCTTCAAGGCCTGTCGCTACATCATCGACGAGGTCAAACACCGCGTCCCGATCTGGAAAAAGGAGCACTACGTCGGCGGTGACTCGGGTTGGGTGAACTGCGAACGCTGCGCGGCGATCGTCCCGGCAGCCACGCTGGGCGAGGCACCCGCAATGGCCACGGCGGCCGCAGCGCATGCGCAGCATGACCACGGGCACCATGGTCATGCGCACCATCACCATGCGCACCATCACCATGCGCATCACGATCATGCGCATCACGGTCACGCACACCACGACCATGCGCCTGCGCAGTCTGCGTTCGTAGTCGATTACTCCCGGCAGATAACGCTGCGCGAGGTCGGTGCGGCCGGTCAGGCCAAACTGCGCGCAGCGCGCGTGGCGGTGATCGGCGCCGGGGGTCTCGGCGTGCCCGTGCTGCAATATCTCGCGGGCGCGGGCATTGGCCGAATTTTGATCGTCGATGGTGATCGGCTGGACCCTTCGAATCTGCATCGTCAGACGTGGTATGCGCTCGCCGACTGCGGGACGCCAAAGGCCGAGCTCGCCGGTCAGCGCGTGCGCGCGCTCAACCCCGAGGTGACGGTCGACGTCGCTGCGCAACGACTCGAGGCGACCAATGCCGAAGCTTTGTTGACAGAGACGGACCTGATCATCGATTGCACCGATAACTTCGCCACCAAGTTCCTGCTCAATGATTTGGCGCAGACGCTCGGCAAGCCGACGATCTTCGCCAGCGTCCATCAATACGAAGGTCAGCTGCAGGTGCTCGATCCGCGGCGCAACAGCGCCTGCCTGCGCTGTCTTTGGCCAGAGGCCAGCCGCGACGGCGTGGTCGGCAACTGCGCCGAAGCCGGCGTGCTTGGCCCCGTACCCGGTATTCTCGGTTCGCTGCAGGCACTCGAGGCACTGAAGCTGCTGCTCGATCTGCCAGGTCAGCTCAGCGACGACGTGCTGATCGTCGATCTGCTCGGTCTCGCCACCACTCGCCTGCGCGCGCGCCGTGCTGCCGAATGCGCGATCACCTGCACACGCTGCGCCAGCGCACTCGAGACGGCCTGCGCAAAAGCGCAGCGGCGGAATGCGGCCGGGGGGCTTGCGGAAGAGCACGAGCTCGAACTCGAATTCGCCGATCTCGCGCAGGCCGCGGATCGCGGGCTGCAAGTGATCGACATTCGCGAACCGCGCGAGATCGATGCTGCGCCACTTCCGGCCGTGGCACTCGCCGTGCCGATGGGCGAGCTGCTCGCCGGGCGAAATCTGCCGGCGGAGGGACGTTATCTTTTGGTGTGCGCCCGCGGGGCGCGCAGCCTCGCGACCGTCGAGGCGCTACGCGAGCGGGGTTTGCTCGCCGTGTATTCTTTGAAAGGCGGCGCGTCGGGACTCGGCGGCGGCTCGGCCGGTCGCTAGCGCAAGACGCCGGAGTCTACTCGCGCCTCCCGCCGCGGTGGCAACCTACTTCGGACGGATCTGACCCGTGCCGCGCACCACGTACTTGTAGCTGGTCAGCTGCTCGACGCCCACCGGACCACGCGCATGGAATCGATCGGTGGAAATACCGATCTCCGCGCCCATGCCAAACTCGCCTCCGTCGGCAAATTGCGTCGAAGCATTGTGCAGCACGATCGCACTGTCTACTTCGTCCAGAAACCGCTGCGCCGTGGCGGCGTTCGCCGTGATGATGGACTCGGTATGCGAAGAACCATAGCGAGCGATATGCGCCATCGCCTCATCGACGCCGTCGACCACGCGCACGGCAATGATCGCGTCGAGAAATTCGCTTTGCCAATCGGTTTCACCGGCTGGCGTGACGCGCGCATCGATCGCCTGCGTCGCCGCATCGCCACGCACTGCGCAGCCAGCCGCGAGCAGCGCCTGCACCAACGCCGGCAACAGCGTCGCGACCAGCGGCCGATCGACGAGCAGAGTCTCGGCGGCACCGCAGACACCGGTACGTCGCAGCTTCGCGTTGAGCGTGATGGCGATCGCCATCGACGCGTCCGCGTCGCGATCGACATAGACATGGCAGTTGCCATCGAGGTGACCGATCACGGGCACTCGCGCTTCCTGCCGCACGCGCGCGACAAGACCCTTGCCGCCGCGCGGCACGACGACGTTGATCGCACCCTCCAGCCCGCCCAACATCAAGCCCACCGCTTCGCGCTCACGCGTCGGGACGAGCTGGATACAGCCCTCGGGCAACTGCGCCGCACGCAAGCCCTCGAGGAAGCACGCGTGAATTGCATGGCTCGAATGCAGACTCTCCGAGCCGCCGCGCAGGATGACGGCATTGCCGGACTTGAGACAAAGGCCCCCGGCATCGGCGGTGACGTTGGGTCGACTCTCGTAGATGATGCCGATGACGCCGAGCGGCACGGCCACCCGCGCGATGCGCAGGCCATTCGGTCGCGACCATGCGGCGAGCGTTCGACCGACGGGGTCCGGCAGCGCCGCGATGTCTTCGAGACCACGCGCCATCGCCTCGATCCGACTCGCATCAAGCCGCAAACGATCAAGCATCGCTGCCGACAGATCGCGCGACTCAGCCTCGTGCATGTCGAGAGCATTGGCAGCAAGGATATCTTTGACGGAATGCCGCAAGGCAGCGGCTGCAGCCCGCAACGCCTGATCCTTGCGCTCACGCGAGGCTTGCGCGAGCAGCGGCTGCGCGGCGCGCGCTGCCGCCCCAAGCTGCATCATCATCGCCCGCACCTCGGTGCTCATTGCATCACCAGATCGTCGCGATGGATCAGCTCGTCGCGCCCCGCAAAACCGAGCAGCGCCGCAATCTCGGCGGAACGTCGACCGATGATGCGTGCGCTCTCCGCATCCGAATAGCCGACGATACCGCGGGCGATTTCGCGACCCGCAGTCGTCACCACGCTCACCGTATCGCCACGTTCGAAGCGACCACGTAATGCGGTCACGCCTGCAGGCAGCAGGCTCTTGCCCGCGCGCAGCGCACGTTCCGCTCCGCCATCGACCACGAGTTCGCCTGCTGGGCGCAAAGTGCCGGCGATCCACTGCTTGCGCGCCGCCACCGGTGAGGAATGCGGCTTGAACCAGGTGCAGCGCGCGCCTTGCTCGATGCGCCGCACCGGATGCCGTGGCGAACCCGCCGCGATGCAGAAATGCGCACCGGCGGCGACGGCAATCTTCGCCGCCATGATCTTGGTCGCCATGCCGCCGCGCCCGACGTCGGAGGCGGAGTCGCCCCCCATCGCCTCGATCTCCGAGGTGATTTCGCGCACGAGCGGAATGAATTTGGCCTGCGGATCGCGATGCGGATCCGCGGTGTAGAGCCCATCGATGTCCGAGAGCAGCAACACGCAATCGGCGCTGATCATCTGCGCCACACGTGCCGCCAGTCGATCATTGTCGCCGTAGCGGATTTCGGCCGTTGCCACGGTGTCGTTCTCGTTGATCACCGGTACTGCACCATGTTCGAGCAGCGCATTGAGCGTGGCGCGTGCGTTCAGATAGCGCACGCGCTGTTCGCTGTCTTCGAGCGTCAGCAAGACCTGCGCGACCGGCAAATCCCACTGCTCGAGCAATTCCTTGTAGGCATGCGCGAGACGAATTTGTCCCACGGCCGCGGCAGCCTGACTTTCTTCGAGCCGCAGCGGACCCTTGGGCAACCCAAGATGCCGACGACCGAGTGCGATGGCCCCGGAGGAAACGAGCACCAACTCTTTGCCTTGTCGTCGCAAACGCACCACATCTTCGACCAGCGACTCGAGCCAAGCACGATTGAGCCGCCCGGTTGCGGCATCGACCAACAAAGCCGAACCGACCTTGACCACGACGCGGCGGGACTTCGACAGCGGGGAACTGGCGTGAGCGGGATTTGCGCGGGAAGGCATGCTGAGAGCACCTCGACGCGTGGCACTATAGAGCAGAGTCGAAGTAAAATCCCGGCTTCCCTGCGGATTCTCCGCGTCGAGGTAATGGTCGTGAGCAGAGACAACGAGCCCGTCAAGGGACAGTGGTACGAAAACACCGAAGACCAGGAAACTTTCCGCGTCCTGTCGGTCGACGAAGACGTCGAACTCGTCGAAATCGAATATCTCGATGGCGAGATCGAAGAGCTCGACATCGAAGAGTGGCATGAACTCGATCTCGAACTCATCGCCGAGCCAGAAGGCTGGTCCGAGGATGACGAGGACGAAGAAGAAGACGATGAAGAGTGGGACGAGGAAGATGAGGACGAGGACGACGACTGGGACGAGGACGAAGACGAGGATTGGGAAGACGACAACGACGACGGTCGCGAGCGTTGATCTTCGTCCGTGAGTGACGGTCCCGACAGCTGGTACCACGAAAAAGAGTCGGCCTGGCTCTATGGAAAGGTGGCCGATCTCGAACACGACCCGGCGAAAAGCCGGATGTTTCGCCAGCTTGGGTCTGCCGCCGAGGCGCAAGCGCTGAAGTGGCAGGCACTTGACCCTTCACGCGAATATCGTTTCGCGCCCTCGACCCGGGCGCGCATCGTGGTCGCGCTGGTCGAGCGCTTTGGACCGCGCGCCTGCCGAAACGTACTCGCCGCCATGAAGCTGCGCGGCGTTTCGGTCTACACGGCGGGACCGGCCCCCGGTCACGTCATGCCGACCTCGGTGACCCAGGTCGGCGAGCGGCATCGTCATGTCTCGGGCGGCAACTTGCGCGCCACCGTTTTCGGCATCAACGACGGTCTGGTCTCGAATGCCGCGCTCGTCATGGGTGTCGCCGGCGCGGGCGCATCCGCAGACACCGTGCTGATCACCGGAACCGCTGGGCTGCTGGCGGGCGCTTTGTCGATGGCTGCGGGCGAATATGTTTCGGTGCGCTCGCAACGCGACATGTATGAATATCAGATCGCCCTCGAGAAAGAAGAACTCGACGAATATCCCGAAGAAGAAGCCGAGGAGTTGGCCCTCATCTACGCCGCGCGCGGCATGGACCTCGCGCAGGCGCGCGTCATGACGCTCGAACTCGTCAAGCGACCCGAGCAAGCCCTCGAGGTGCTCGCGCGAGAAGAACTCGGTCTCAATCCCGACGATCTCGGTTCGCCCTGGGGTGCGGCCATCGCCTCGTTCCTCGGCTTTTCGGTTGGCGCGGTGCTGCCGCTGCTGCCCTTCATTGCTGGTCCGGCGCTCGGCATCGCCAGCGGGCAGGCCATCGGCTGGACGATCGCGATCACCGTGCTGGCGCTCGCCGGCGTCGGACTTGCCATCAGCCTCTTCACTGGCCGCGAGGCCTGGCGCGGCGCACTGCGCATGGTGCTGATCGGCGGCGGCGCGGGCGTGATCGCTTGGGGCGTGGGTCGCCTGCTCGGCGTCGCCCTCGCCTGATCCGCGCCCACCAGCAACCGCGCTGCGGGCCACCGCCGGTGCATCACGCGGCCTGAGTCACGCCCGTGATAGTTTTTTGCGGATCACGTCGAAGCCGATGATGTCGAGGAGAGTCACGATGAATCTCTCGGTCCTGCTCTGGGGTATCCCGCAAGCCATGCGGGCGATGGCCAAGCTTTATCCCGAGTACGCCGCCCGTTTGCACGAGCGCAATCTCGTGGCGCAGTTCCGCCTGCGTGACGTGCCCGAGGGTCGGTGGATCGAGTTGCGCGACGGCAAGGTCAAGAGCCGCGCCGGGCTCCATGCCTCACCCGATCTGACCATTCACTTCAAGAATCGGCAGATTGCCGAGGGCTTTCTCACACCGCCCTTCGACATGCTCGAACGCATCGATGCGGCAAAGAATTTCAAGATCGGCATCGACGGGCCCGATGAACTCGCGGTCTGGTTCATGCAGACGCTCACGCGTCTCGAGACGGTGACCTGGAAAGCCGGCACCGATATGGGCAACGGCGTCACGCGCTACACCAATGGCACGAACAGCGGTCCGATCTTCGTCTACGTGAAGGACGGCAAGATCCTGCGCACAACGCCAATCGACTTCGACGAGAGCGACGCGCCGTCCTGGTCGATCTCCGCGCGCGGCAAGACCTTCAAGCCCAGTCGTCGCACCACCGTCGCCACGCACGGCCTCTGCCTCAAGTCGATGGTGTATTCGAAAAACCGCATCCTGCACCCGATGAAGCGCGTCGATTGGGATCCGGACGGCGAGCGCAATCCGCAGAACCGCGGCAAATCGAAGTTCGTGCCTATCAGCTGGGACGAGGCCACCGATCTCATCAGCAGAGAAATCAAGCGCGCCAAGGCGGTCGGCCCCGGCGCCATCTGTGTGGCCAATGGCTCGCACCATCAGTGGGGCAACCTCGGTCACTACCTGAGCGCCTTCAACCGCTTCTGGAACCTGCTCGGCGTCACCAAGCTCGTGCACACGCCCGACAGCTGGGAAGGCTGGTTCTGGGGCGCCATGCACCACTGGGGCAACAGCCTGCGGCTCGGCTGCCCCGAGTTCTACGGCACCGTCGAAGACTGCCTCAAGGAAGCCGAACTGATCGTCTTCTGGTCGAGCGACCCGGATGCGACCTATGGCTTTGAAGGCACCGAGCGGCGCGAGTGGGCCAAGCAGCTCGGCATCAAGATGGTGCACATCGATCCGTACCTCAACCATACGGCCGCGCATCTCGGTGGCAAGTGGATCGCGCCAAAGCCCGGCACCGATGCCGCCATGGCGCAGGCCATCTGCCACGTTTGGTTGACCGAGGGCACCTACGACAAACAATTCGTCGCCGAGCGGACGACCGGTTTCGACGAGTGGAAGGCCTACATCCTGGGCGAAAGCGACGGCATACCGAAGACGCCCGAGTGGCAAGAAAAAGAAAGCGGCGTACCGGCGCGTGAAGTGCGTGCGCTCGCTCGCGAGTGGGGCTCAAAGAAAACCTATCTCGGTGCCGGTGGCTGGGGCGTGGGCTTGGGTGGCGCGGGGCGTAGCCCCATGGGCACTCAGTGGGCGCGCATGATGACCATTCTTGGTGCGATGCAGGGCTACGGACGCCCGGGCTCCAACTTCGGCAATCTGCAGTTCGGCGCACCGCTCGATTTCAACTTCTACTTCCCGGGCTACGGCGAGGGCAGTTTCTCGGGCGAGCTGATGGCGAGCGCCAACTCGGCGAACAATTACCAGCGCATGCCGCACATCGTCACCATGAGTTCGGTCCGTCAGGCGATCCCACGCATGTGGTTCCCCGAGGCCATCACCCAGGGCAAGGCGATGGGTTACCTCACCGACGTCTCGTCCATTCAGGGACAGTTCTTTCCTTTCGGCTATCCGTCACCGGGTCACGTGCGCGTCGAGATGCTCTACAAATATGGCAGCTCCTCGCTCGGTACGCAGGTCGCCTCGAACCGCTGGATCAACGCCTACCAGCACGAGAGCCTGAAGTTCGTCGTCAACCAATCGGTGTGGTGGGAAGGCGAAACCCCGTTTGCCGACATCGTGCTGCCCGCCTGCACGGTGTTCGAGCGCTGGGACATCAGCGAGTGGTACAACGTCGGCGCGGGCTACGTGCATCACATGTACTCGATGAACAACCATCGCGTGATCACGATGCAGCACAAGGCGATCGAGCCGCTCGGTGAATCGAAGTCCGATTACGACATCTTTCTCGCCATCTCCCAAAAACTTGATCTCGGCTCGGTGTATTCGGAAGGCGGCACGTCGGAGTACGACTGGTGCAAGCGCGTGTTTGATTCCTCCGATCTCGCCAAGCTCACCACCTGGCGCGAGTTCCTCAAAAAAGGCTATTTCGTGGTGCCGCCCGATCCCGAGACCGCGCGCGCGCCGACCGCCAATCGCTGGTTTTACGAAGGGCGCAAGAAAGACACGCCCGAGCCCTATCCGCTGCCCTCCGAATATGTCGCGGGGCTCGGCAAGGGGTTGCAGACTCCGTCCGGCAAGTTCGAGTTCGTCGCCAGCACGCTCAAGCGCATCGACGATCCCGACCGGCCGCCGCTCAACCGCTACATGCCGGCCTATGAGGACAAACAGCGTGAGCCGCATCTGGCGGATTTCCCGCTGCAACTGCTCTCGCCGCACTCGCGCTATCCCTTCCACCTCATGGGCGATGACGAAGGCTGCAGCGTGCGCGACATCCGCGAACACCGCATCTTCAAAGATGGGCACTACTACCTCGTCGCCCGCATCAATCGCGAGGACGCCGCGGCGCGCGGCATTGGCGACGATGATCTCATTCGCCTGTGGAACAACCGCGGCTCCGTCGTGTGTGCCGCCCAACTCACCGATCGGCTGCGACCGGGTGTCGTGTCCGCCTCGACCGCCTCGGCCGAATACCGACCCGCCGGCGAGCCGGGGCGTTCCACCGATCTCGGCGGCTGCATCAACATGCTGAACCCGAGCAAACCCATCGCCAAGAAAACCCATGGCATCCGCCCGAATACCACGCTCATCCAGATCGAGAAGTGGAACGGCGTCGATACCTGGCAGCCCGTGGCGGAGACTGCGTGATGGCAAAGAAATGGAACCTGATCGTTGATGTCGAACGCTGCGACAACTGTCGCGGTTGCTACATCGCCGTCAAGGACGAGCACGCCGGCAATGATTTCCCGGGCTATGCCGCAGCGCAGCCCTCACTCGGCCATCATTGGCTCGACATCCGTCGCAAGGAGCGCGGCAGCTATCCGCTCGTCGAAGCGCGCTTCCAACCGGTGATGTGCAATCACTGCGATGACGCACCCTGCATGAAGGCGGCCCGCGATGGCGCCGTGCGCAAGCGTGACGATGGCATCGTCATCATCGATCCCGAAAAAGCCAAGGGGCAGCGGCAGATCGTCGACGCCTGTCCTTACGGCGCCGTCTACTGGAACGACGAAAAACAGTTGCCGCAGCATTGGATCTTCGACGCTCATCTGCTCGATTCGGGCTGGACGAAGACGCGCGCCGAGCAGTGCTGCCCGACCAACGTCTTTCAGACCGTGAAGCTCGACGATGCCGAGATGCAGCGGCTCGCGGTCGCCGAAAACCTCTCGGTCGATCGACCGGAACTCGGCACGCGACCGCGGGTGTATTACAAAAACCTGCATCTCATCACCCACTGTTTCGTTGGCGGCTCCGTGGTGCAGCACGTGAACGGCATCGAGGAATGCGCCGCCGAGGCGACCGTGGTGCTGCGCCAAAAAGGCCAGGAGATCGGCCGGGCAACCACCGACACGTTCGGCGAGTTCAAGATCGACCGGCTGCCCCCGGGCAGCGGGCGCTATGACCTCGAAGTGACCGGCCCGTCGGGTCGGGCGACCGCGAGCTTCGAGCTGGCGGACGAAAGCCCCTATCTCGGCGTCCTGACCCTCGCCTAAGTCCTTGAAATCCGGGCACTGCCCCCCCACCTCTGGAGTTAAGGCGAAGACCCGGATAAATTTGCACTATTCGGTGAACTGCCGAGTTTCGGTTGAGTCCAAACCGGGGCCATCCCGTTGTCACAGGAGTCTTCGACCCGTATGAAACGCATTCTGCTGTTCCTTGCCACCAACCTCGCCGTCGTGTTCGTGCTGTCGGTCGTCATGAAGGTGCTCGGCATCGACCAGTACATTGCCGCGCAAGGCGGTAGCGCCTGGGGCCTGTTGGTCTTCGCGGCCGTATTCGGCTTCGGCGGCGCGCTGATTTCGCTCGCCATGTCCAAGTGGAGTGCGAAGCGGATGATGGGCGTGCGCATCATCGAAAACCCGCGCGACAACCTCGAGCGCTGGCTGGTCGACACCGTACGCAAGCAGTCGCAGGAGGCCGGTATCGGCATGCCTGAGGTCGGCATCTTCGATTCCCCGGAACCCAATGCCTTCGCGACGGGCGCCAACAAAAACAAGGCGCTGGTCGCGGTGAGCACTGGCTTGATCCAGCGCATGTCGAAGGATCAGGTCGAAGCCGTGCTCGGTCACGAAATCGGCCACGTCGCCAACGGCGACATGGTGACGCTCGCGCTGATCCAGGGTGTGGTCAACACCTTCGTGATCTTCCTGGCGCGCATCATCGGCAACTTCATCGACAAGGCCGTATTCAAGAACGAGAACGGCGGCGGTATCGGTTACTTTGTCATCGTCATCGTCTGCGAAATCCTGCTCGGCATCCTCGCCAGCACGATCGTCATGTGGTTCTCGCGCAAGCGCGAATTCCGTGCCGATGCGGCCGGTGCGTTGCTGACCAATCCGCGCTCGATGATCGGCGCGCTCGAGGCGCTGAAACGTGCTCATCAGCCCGAAGGCTTGCCGCAGCAAATGGCCGCTTTCGGCATCAATTCGGGTGTCGCCTCGGGCCTCAAGCGGCTCTTCATGAGCCACCCGCCGCTCGATGAGCGCATCGACGCCCTGAAGCGTCAGCACGGGCTCATCTGACCCAACGCCTTGTCAGCCCATGGACCGCCGTCAGCCCTCGCGGGTTGGCGGCGGTCTTTGCTGAGGTAGTCCGCCTGCCGGACTACGTTGGATTTACAGGGGGTAGCGGGTTTGGCAAGGTAGTGCTGTCCAGGATTCGTTACACATGAGCCACCCGCCCCTGCCGCTTTGGCGCCGACTGAGCCGCGCCCTCGTCAACTGGTTCGATACCGGCCCGCTGATTGCTGCGCCTGACGGGGCGGCGTTGCCCGAGATTCCGGACCGGGTCGAGTGGGCCCGAATCATTCCCTTCATCGCCGTCCATGCCACCTGTCTGGCCGTGATCTGGGTCGGTTGGAGCCCCGTGGCCGTCATGGTGGCCGTGCTCGCCTATGTCGTGCGCATGTTTGCCATCACCGGGTTCTATCACCGCTACTTCTCGCACCGTTCCTTCAAGACCTCGCGGGTGGGGCAGTTCATCTTTGGCGTCATCGGCGCGTCGGCGGTGCAGCGCGGGCCGCTCTGGTGGGCGGCGCATCATCGTCACCACCACGCCTACTCCGACAAACCCGAGGATGCGCACTCTCCCGTACAGCACGGCTTCATTCGCTCGCACATGGGCTGGTTCCTGACGGCGCGCGGTTTTCAGCCCGATCTGCGTCGCGTGCGTGATCTGCTGCAGTTCCCGGAGCTGCGCTGGCTCGATCGCTTCGACATCCTGGTGCCAGTCGCCCTCGCAGTCGGCATGTTCGGGCTCGGCGTTTGGCTCGAGCGCACGGCACCCGAACTTGGTACCAGCGGTGCGCAGATGCTGGTATGGGGATTCTTCATCTCGACCGTGGCTTGTTATCACGGCACCTACACCATCAACTCGCTCTCTCATGTATTCGGCAGGCAGCGCTACAAGACCGGCGATGCCAGCCGCAACAACTGGCTGCTCGCGCTGATCACGCTCGGCGAAGGCTGGCACAACAACCACCATCATTTCCCGAGCGCCACCCGCCAAGGTTTTTATTGGTGGGAAATCGACATCACCTATTACCTGCTCAAAGTCATGGCCTGGCTCGGCATCATCTGGGACCTGCGTCCCGTGCCGGCGTCCGTGCGCGATCATTCGCCGAGGCGCCTCGCCTGAGCGGCGTGTGCCGCCGGCCATGAGCCCGCGCCCGCCGCACACCTGAGTCCCCAGCGTGAGTCGTATCGCCATCATTGGCACCGGCATCGCCGGTCTCACGGTCGCTTGGCAGCTGCGCGAACGGCATGAGGTCGTGCTGTTCGAGGCGAACGATTACGTCGGCGGACACACGGCGACCAAGGACGTCGAAGTCAATGGCCGCAGCTACGCGATCGATACCGGCTTCATCGTGTTCAACGATTGGACCTATCCCAATTTCATCGCCCTGCTCGAGGCGCTGGGTGCCAGCTGGCAATGGTCCAACATGAGCTTTTCATTGAGTTGCGCTCGCAGCGGGCTCGAGTACAACGGTACCTCGGTCAATTCGCTGTTCGCGCAGCGCCGCAATATCCTGAATCCGCGTTTTCTGCGCATGATCGCCGACATCCTGCGCTTCAACGGCCGGGCGCGCGAATTGCTCGCGCCGCAGGACTCCGCGCGCGCAGAGGAGGCCGCGTCGCTTACTCTCGGTGAATACCTGCTACGGGGCGGCTATTCGCGCACCTTCATCGAGCAGTACATCATCCCGATGGGTCGTGCGATCTGGTCGGCTACGGGCCAGGGGATGCTCGATTTTCCCGCGCGATTCTTCGTCGATTTCTTTGACCGGCACGGCTTCCTGAACGTCGATGACCGGCCGACCTGGCGCACCGTCAGCGGTGGTTCGCGCGAATACGTGCGGCGATTTCTCGAGCGATTCGGTGGCGAGCTGCGCCTGTCGACACCGGTCCGTCGGGTACAGCGGCGTGTCGATGGCGTGCGCATCGGCAGCATATCGCCCGGCGCCGGATTGCAGGAAGAACATTTCGACGCGGTATTCTTTGCCTGTCACAGCGATCAGGCGCTCGCCATGCTCGAAGACCCGAGCGAGGCCGAGCAGCAAATCCTCGGCGCCTTTCCGTATCAGGCGAACGACGCGCTGCTGCACACCGATCGGCGCATGCTGCCAAAGGCGCGCCTCGCCCGCGCGGCTTGGAACTACCATCTGCTCGACCCGGATACCGAAAGAGTCGCGCTGACCTACGACATGAACATCCTGCAGTCGATCGACTCGGATGCGGCGTTTCTGGTCACGCTCAATCGCGAAGCCGATATCGACCCGCGCAAGGTGCTCGGTCGCTACACCTATCATCATCCCGTCTACACGCCCGCGGCGGTCGCCGCGCAGGGGCGACGCCAGGAGATCAGCGGTGTCCGCCACACTCAATACTGCGGTGCCTACTGGCGCTATGGCTTTCACGAGGACGGCGTGGTGAGCGGCCTCTGGGCGCTCGAAGATTTCGCGCGCGCCATGGGCAGCGAGCCTCCACCCCCACCCTTGCTGGAGCCTATCCGCCGCAGCCTGCGCGAGCGCCGTGCGTGACGGCGAGCAGTCTTTATACCGGGCATATTCGCCACCGACGGTTCGGACCGCGGCGCAATGATTTCCGTTATCGAATTTTTTTGACTTATCTGGATCTGGCCGAGCTGCCCACGCTCTTCGATCGACGCTGGTTCTGGTCAGCGCGCCGACCGGCACTCGCCTGGTTCCGCCGCAAGGATTATTTGGGTGATCCCGCGCTGCCCCTCGACACAGCGGTGCGCGATCGGGTTGAAGCCGAAACTGGTCAGCGCCCGACGGGGCCGATCCGTCTGCTGACCCACATCCGGCAATTCGGCTACACCTTCAACCCGGTGAGCTTCTACTACGTCTTCGATGCCACCGGCGAGCGCCTCGAAACCGTGGTCGCCGAGATTACCAACACGCCTTGGGATGAACGCCACGCCTACGTGCTGCGGGTGACCGAGGCCGAGCGGGTGGGTGCTCAGGTGCTGCGCTGGCAGTTCGATAAGCGCTTCCATGTCTCGCCCTTCCTGCCCATGGATATGCGCTATGACTGGCGCTTCAGCGAGCCCGGAGACACACTCTCGGTGCACATGGAAAACTGGAAAGACGGCGAAGCCCAGTTCGATGCGACGCTGACGCTGCGACGCGCGCCGCTCACGGCGGGCTCACTCGCGCGCGCGCTGATTGCTTTTCCACTCGTGACCTTCAAGGTGAGCCTGCTGATCTATTGGCAGGCTTTGCTGTTGCTGCTCAAACGAACGCCGTTTTTCACCCACCCGGATAAACTCGCCAATTGATGCCGCCGCCATGAGCGAACACCGCAAACCTTCGATTATCCCGGGCGCTGCCGCAGCGACGCTTGGAGCCCTGCCCGATCCGGCGAGACCCGGTGCACTCGCCCTGCTCGGTCGTCGGCTGCTGCTCGCGCAGTTCGAGAATTTGACCGACGGCGAGCTCTGCATCATCGAGTGGGACGGCAGCCAACACCGCTTCGGTCGCCGCACACCGCGACTCGATGTCAGCATCACCTTGCAAATCGATCATCCGCAGCTCTACGCCGACGCCGCCTTCGGCGGTACCGTGGGCGCCGGTGAGGCGTATATCCGCGGCCTATGGCGCTGTGATGATCTGACCGGGCTCGTGCGCCTGTTCGTAACCAATCGCGAGGTCATGAACGGCATGGACAGCCGCTGGGCACTGCTCAGTCGCCCGTTGCTCAAGGCGTTCCATGTGCTCAACCGCAACAGCAAGACCGGCAGCGCCCGCAACATCGCCGCGCACTACGATCTGGGTAATGCGCTCTATGAGCTGATGCTCGATCCGACCATGGCCTATTCCTGCGGAATCTTTGCCGACGAGCAGAGCACGCTCGAGCAGGCCTCGTTCGCCAAGTTCGAAGCGGTCTGCCAAAAGCTGCGTCTGCAGCCGGGTGAGCGGGTGGTCGAGATCGGTACCGGCTGGGGCGGACTCGCGACTCACGCGGCTGCGAACTACGGTTGCCATGTCACCACGACGACGATCTCTCGCGAGCAACATGACTACACGCGCGAAAAAATTGCCCGCCTCGGGCTGACGGATCGCATCACGCTGCTGCTCGAGGACTATCGCGATCTGAAAGGCCGCTTCGACAAGGCCATGTCCATCGAAATGATCGAGGCGGTCGGCGCCGATTACCTCGATACTTATCTGCACAAATGTTCGGACCTGCTCGCGCCGCACGGCGCCATGCTGTTGCAGGCGATCACCATCCAGGACCAGTTCTACGAACAGGCGCGCAAGTCGGTCGACTACATCCAGCGCTTCATCTTCCCCGGTAGTTTCATCCCGAGCGTCGATGTGATCAGCCGCTCTCTGACCCACGCCACCGATCTCAAAATATTCCACCTCGAAGATATCGGTCCGCATTACGCGCGTACGCTCGCTGCATGGCGACGTAATTTCTTCGACAACCTCGGCAAGGTTCGCGCGCTCGGCTATCCGGACTCGTTCGTGCGCCTTTGGGAGTTTTACCTCTGCTACTGCGAAGGCGGCTTCGCCGAGCGGCAGCTCGGTGACGTGCAACTGTTGCTCACGAAACCAGCCTGCCGCTTGCCGCCAGTCCCGGGGATGTATGCAGCCGCCGGCGGGCAGGTCGGGGCTCGCGCATGATGCCGGGCGGCGCAGCCTCGCCGCTGCAGCAACTCATCGCCCGTTTCGGCACCGACCTCATCGTCACGGACGCCAGCGCACTCGCTGCAGTCAACGTCGATCACCGCAACCTCTACCAAGGCCGCGCGCTCGCCCTCGCCTTGCCGCGCAATACCGCCGAAGTGTCGCAACTCCTCGCGCTATGCAATGCGCTGCGTATCGGCGTCGTCCCGCAGGGCGGCAACACGGGCTACTGCGCCGCCGCAACGCCGGACGAGTCGGGGAAGCAACTCGTGCTCTCGCTGCGCCGCATGAACGCCATTCGCGAGCTGCAACCGCTCAATAATTCGATCACCGTCGAAGCGGGCTGCATTCTCGCCGAGGTGCAGCGCGCCGCGGCCGACGCCGATCGATTCTTCCCACTCAGTCTCGGCGCCGAGGGCAGCTGTCACATCGGCGGCAACCTCTCGACCAACGCGGGCGGCGTGAACGTGCTGCGCTACGGCATGATGCGCGACCTCGTGCTCGGTCTCGAGGTAGTGTTGCCTGATGGCCGAGTGCTCGCGAATCTCGGCGGGCTGCGCAAGGACAACACGGGCTACGACCTGCGACACCTCTTCGTGGGTGCCGAGGGCACGCTGGGAGTCATCACCGCCGCCACCCTCAAGCTCTTTCCGGCGGCACGCTCGATCGCCACGGCGTTCGTTGCCGTGCCAGAGCCGACCGCAGCGGTTGCACTGCTGGCGCTGCTGCGCGAGCGTTGCGGCGAGCTCGTCAGTTCTTTCGAACTCGTGCCGCGCGTCGGCCTTGAACTCGTGACCCGTCACCTACCCGATGCACGTGTGCCGCTTGCCCTGGAATCCGCCTGGTTCGTGCTCTGCGAAATCTCGAGTGCGGGCGCCGAGTCGCTGGAGGAGCGGCTGCAGGATGCGCTGGCCGAGGCGATGTCGACCGCGCTCATCACCGATGCCGTGATCGCCCAAAGCGCACGCGAACGTCTGGATTTCTGGTATCTGCGCGAGCACATCCCCGAAGCGCAGCGTCGGGACGGCGCGAGCTTGAAGCATGATGTGTCGCTGCCGATCGACCGTATCGGCGCGTTCATCGCTGCCGCCGGCAGCTGGGTGCGCGAGCAGGTGCCGGAAGGTTTTCTGGTCTGCTATGGCCACGTGGGCGATGGCAATCTGCACTTCAATATCAATCAAAGTCGAGCCATCGAAGGGGGCGTTGCCCCGCCCGCCTTGCTGCAACGCGAGGCAGAGATCAAGCGCACGATCCATGATCTGATCCGTGATTTTGCCGGTAGCTTCAGCGCCGAGCATGGCATCGGGCGACTCAAAGTCGAGGAGCTTGCGCGCTATGCGCCACCCGTTGAGCTCGAACTCATGCGCGCCATCAAGCGCGCTTTCGATCCGAACGGCATCATGAATCCCGGCAAGGTGCTCGGTGGCCACTGAGGAGATCCCATCAGCGCCTCGCACCCAACTGCTGCATGCCATGCTGCGGGTCGCCAACCTCGAACGCTCGCTGGCGTTCTATGCGGAGCATTTCGGTTTGTGCGAAATCCGTCGCTTGCACTTCCCCGAAATCCCGCGCACGCTCGTTTTCATTGGTCATCCTGAAGCAGACGGCGCGACGATGCAGCTTGAACTTTGGCACGAACCGGCCCAGCCCAGCGCACCGATGGGACCGCAGGGGCATGTCGGCATTGCCGTGCACGACATCGACGCCTTCGTCGCCCGACTCGCCGCTCGCGGCGTCGAGATCCTGCAGCCCGTCGGCGCCTTGCGTCCGGGCGGCCGACGGCTTGCGCTGATTGCCGATCCCGATGGCCACGAACTCGAACTGCTGGCGCAACATTGAAACGCGTCCGCGAGGCAACGCTCGAGCCCAACATGAACACCCGCCCCGATCCCGCCTGCATTGGCGGCCTGCACGAAGTCTGCGTCGGCGTCACGGATCTGGCGACGGCGGCGGCGGATTTTGCCGCCTACGGTTGTCGCCCCGCCGAGTCAGGCGAACTCGATGCACGGACGGCGCTCGCCCTCTACGGCGTCGACTCCTCGGTGCGCTCCCTGCGTCTTCTTCACGGCGACGCCGATCACGGTCTTGTCCGCCTGATGCAGTGGGCCAAACCCCGCAACGCCGGGCTCGGCATGGGCGAGAACCTGCGTTGCGTCGGCTCGCGCTGGGGCGTGCGCGTTACCGCGGGTGTGTTCAACCTCGTCAATCATGCCGAGCGGGCGCGTGCCGCCGGACTGCCGCTCACGCTCATCGAGCCGCTGCTCGCGGTGATCGGCGAGGTCAGCGGCACACGTGCAGCACAGCCTTTTCGCGATCCGATCGTGGGCGTGCGCGAGATGGTGCTGCTGCAGCCGCAGTATCGACAGGTATTCTTTGAACGCTTTGGCTATGAGAGTCCGCTTTACGGACAGATCGATCACTCTAGTCTGCTGCGCGCCAGTCAGCACACGCATTTCGGTCTGATGATCGCCGATGACGACGCGCAGGTCCTCGATTTCTATGACGAGGTATTGGGGCTGCAGCGCATGCTCGATGAACGCACGCCCTATGAAAACGCGACCGGCTCACGGCGCATTTTCGGACTCGAGCCCGGCGAAGGTTTTCACATGGTCGATTTCGACGACCCGGCGTCACAACCCGCGCTCGGCGCACGCCGCTCCGGCAAACTCAAATGCGTGCGTTTTGCTGCGGACGCGCGTATCGAACACAAACTCGATCAGTCGCGCGCTGGTTCGCTCGGTTACAGCCTCTACTGCTGGCGCACCCGGGAGATCGAAGCCCTGCACACGCGAGTCACCCGCGGCGGCGGCTCGCAAGTCACCGATATACTCACCGACGAATTCGGCCGCCGAGGATTCACCTTCTTTGCGCCCGACGGCTATCACTGGATGTTGCTGGAGGCCTGAGTCATGCCTAGCCGATCATTGACGACCGATCCGGTTGTGCTGCGCCGCAGTCGGCGACCATCCAGCGGTGCGCTCGCCAGCGGTGTGCTCGCCCGCTGCTTGCTCTCCATGCTGTTGTCGTGCGCTCTCGTGGGCCTCGGCAACGCCGCGGATGACACGGCCGTCCCCGCCCTGCGCATCACCGAGGGCGCGGGCAAGGTGGCCATCCACCATCGGGTCCACGGCTCCCTCGAGGGTGAGCGCGCCCTGTTGGTATTGATTCACGGCTGGTCCTGCGACTCGTCGTACTGGCGCGAACAAGTCGCCGCGCTCGCCGCGGAACATGCGGTGGTCACCGTCGATCTGGCCGGCCACGGCAGCTCCGGTGCCGATCGCGACGATTTCTCCATGCGCAGTTTCGGCGAGGACGTGCAGCGCGTCGTCGAGTCCTTGCCGACGCGCGCGCCAGTCATCCTGATCGGTCACTCGATGGGCGGGCCGGTAGCGATCGAGGCGGCCCGACTGCTGGGCGAGCGCGTGCGCGGCGTGATCGGCGTCGACACTTTTTCGAGTATCGGCTTGCCGCCACCGCCCGCGGCCGATACCGAAGCCAGAATCGCCATCTTCCTCAAAGATTTTCCTGCCACGACCCGCGTATTCGTCGAGCGCAGTTTCTTCAAGCCCGACGCCGACCCTGCGCTGCGTCGCTGGATTGTCGAAGACATGGCGAGTGCCGATCCACGGGTGGCGATCGCCGCGCTGCGAGGCCTCAATGCCTGGGATGGCGTTGCCGGCCTGCGCGCTCTGCGGGTGCCGGTGGTTACCATCAACGCCGATCTCGCCCGCACCGACGAAGCCCGGATCAGCGCCCTCGCGCCGAATTTTCGGCTGGTGACGATCGCGGGTCCGGGACACTTCCTGATGATGGAAGATCCCGCGCGCTTCAATGCCGCGCTGCGTACGGAGCTTGCGCGGCTTCGCTGAGGCGCAACTGCTGAGGCGCGAGTGCTGAGGCAGAAGCGCCGAAGCGCGCTGGGCTGACGTGGGTCGGGCGGTCAGCGCTTCGCCGTCTCGACTTCCATGTAGCGGATCAGCGCCGCCCGATCGGCCGCGCTCGCGATGCCGGCGAACGCCATGATATTGCCCGGCACCACGGCGCTAGGCTTCTCGAGCCAGCGATCGAGTGTCGGCTTGTCCCAGGTGAGCTTCGCGCCGGCCAGCGCGGGCGAGTAGGCAAAGTCCTCTACTTTGGCCGCCGGACGGCCGATGATGCCACCCAAGTGCGGACCGACTTTCTCGACGGGATTCGGCTGCAGGTCGTGGCAAGCCCGACACTGGATGTACAGCAAGCGTCCGCGCTTGTACTCCGCCGATTGCTGCGCATCGCCCGCAGCCTGCTGAGCCTGCGCGACGCCCGCACCCAAAGAAACCGCGGCGCTCAAGGCCACCGCAAGCCAAGTGATCGCTGCCGTGTTTCGAATCGTCATCGCCCTGTCCCCCAGCAATCCAAGCCCAATGTCCTATCTCGCCTAAGTTTCTCGCCTCAGTTTCTCCGACGCCGCACGCGAATGAGGCCTTCCTGCGCCACGCTCGCCACCAGTCGGCCATCGCGACGGTAGACGCTACCGCGCGAAAATCCGCGCGCCCCCGAGGCACTCGGCGAGTCGATGTCGTACAGCAACCACTCATCGGCGCGGAATGGTCGATGGAACCACAGCGCGTGATCGATGCTGGCCATCGTCATCTCACCGAGGGCGTAACTGCCTTCGTGGGGCCGGGTCGCCGCCATCAGCAGATTGAAGTCCGACATGTAGGCGAGCAAGGCACGATGCAGACGATCATCGTCGCTCAGCGGCTCGGCGATGCGGAACCAGACCCGTTCGATCGGCGGGCCCGGACGCCGATCAAGGAAATCGATGGGCGCGACCGGCCGAAACTCGATCGGTCGCTCGCGCGTCAACATGCGCTGCAGCAGATCCGGCAGTCGCGCGGCCACCTCGGCTGAGGGTCGACTCCAGTCGGGCAAAGATTCGGGCGCTGGAACCTCGGGCATGGTCGATTGATGATCGAGGCCCTGCTCGCGACGCTGGAAAGATGCCGCGCAGGTGAAAATCTGCTCGCCGTTCTGCACCGCGATCACGCGGCGCGACGAGAAGGAATGTCCATCGCGGCTGCGATCCACTTGATAGACGATCGGCCGACTAAAATCGCCCCGCCGCAAAAAGTAGGCGTGCAAGGAATGCACTTCGAGTCCTTCGATCGTGTGGTAGGCCGCCATCAGCGCCTGCCCGAGCACCTGCCCCCCATAGACCTGGGGACTACCGATGTCGCGGCTCTCGCCGCGAAACAGGTTGACCTCGAGCCGTTCGAGATCGAACTGACGCAGCAGATCGGCGACGCGAACGTTCAAGTTGCGGCGACTCCGAGTCGCTTCTGCATCACCGGACTTGTGGTCGTGTACTGCAGGAACTGCTTCTTCTCGGGGTAAAGCCATGCCTGGATGCCGAAAGCCGCGAGCGCCGCTTCGTGAAACCCGGACAGAATGAGTTTTTTCTTGCCCGGGTAGGTGTTGATGTCGCCGACGGCAAAAATACCGGGCACGCTGGTCTGGAATTTTTCGGTGTCGACTTTGAGCGCCTTACGCTCGAGCGCCATGCCCCACTCGGCGACTGGTCCCAACTTCGGATGCAGTCCAAAGAACGCGAACACGTGATCGGCCTGCAGATCGTGCACGGTGCCGTCGGTCGCCTTCACGCGCAAGCCGCGCATGGCTTCGCCCTCGACGAGCAAAGAATCGGCGAGCCCTTCGATGAAGCGCAGTCGTCCGCTCGCCTCGAGTTCACGCATGCGGGCAACCGACGCCGGCGCTGCACGAAATTCGTTGCGTCGATGTACCAGCGTGAGCGACGGCGCAGTGGCCGCGAATTCGATCGCCCAGTCGAGTGCCGAGTCACCGCCCCCAAAGATCACGAGGCGCTGATTGCGGTATTCGTCGGCACCCTTGACTCGATAATGGATACGCCGACCCTCGAAGGCCTCGCAGCCCGGCACCCCGAGCCGGCGCGGCTGGAAGGAGCCGACACCCGCAGCGATCACGATCGCACCGGCATCGAAACGCCTACCCTGCGAGGTCACCACCTCGAACCGACGCCCGTTGGGCTTGACCTCGAGTACCTCTTCGCCCAAATGAAACACGGGCTCGAAAGGCTTGATCTGCTGCATCAAGCGATCGACGAGTTCCTGCGCGCCGCACACCGGCAGGGCTGGGATGTCGTAAATCGGCTTGTCGGGATAGAGCTCGGTGCACTGACCGCCTGGGGCCTTCAGCGAATCGAGCAGATGGGCGCGAATGCCGAGCAAACCGAGTTCGAACACCTGAAAAAGTCCGCAAGGACCCGCACCAACGATGACGACTTCTGTCTGAATGGTCTCTGACACGCGGGCACTCCGTCAGGTATATCGGAAAATTCGCTGAAAACCGGTAAATTCTAGCAGAGGCGGTCGGGACCGCCGGAGGGTGTCCGTGATCAAGCTGAATGTGAATGGCCGAAACATCGAAGTCGACGTTGATCCGGAGACCCCGCTGCTTTGGGTGCTGCGCGATACGATCGGCCTCACCGGCACGAAATACGGCTGCGGCATGGCGCTTTGCGGCGCTTGCACCGTGCATTTGGACGGTGAGCCGATGCGCTCCTGCGTACTGCCGGTGAGTGCAGTCGGCGAACAGCGCATCACCACGATCGAGGGCCTCTCGACGGACCGCAGCCACCCGGTGCAAAAGGCCTGGATGGAAATCGACGTACCGCAATGCGGCTATTGTCAGTCCGGCCAGATCATGTCGGCCGCGGCGCTACTCGCCAAGAACCCGAAGCCCACGGATGCCGACATCGACACCGCGATGTCGGGCAACTTGTGCCGCTGCGGCACGTATCCGCGCATTCGCGCCGCCATCCATCGCGCCGCGGACCTCGCCAAGAAGAGCTGAACCCCATGCCCACCAATGCCGATCTCGCGCGACGCCGTGCAGCGGCGATTCCGCGCGGGGTGGGCAATTCGCTGCAGGTCTACGCGGAGCGTGCGGCCAACGCTGAGCTGTGGGACGTCGAGGGTCGACGGTACATCGATTTTGCGAGTGGCATTGCGGTGCTCAACACGGGGCACCTCCATCCGCGCGTGCAAGCAGCGATCGGCGCACAGCTCGCGCGACTCTCGCATGCCTGCTTCCAGGTCACGCCCTACGAAAACTACGTGGCGCTCGCCGAGCGCCTGAACGAACTCGTGCCGGGTAACGGCACGCGCAAGACAATTTTCCTGACCACTGGCGCCGAGGCCGTCGAGAACGCCATCAAGATCGCGCGGCATCATACGCGGCGCTCTGCGGTGATCGCCTTCGCCGGCGGTTTTCATGGGCGCACCCTCGCCTGCACGAGCCTCACCGGCAAAGTGCAGCCTTACAAAGCCGGCTTCGGGCCGATGCTGCCCGAGATTTTTCACGCGCCGTTCCCGAGCGATTACCACGGCGTCAGCACCGCGATGGCGCTCGGTGCGCTCGAGCAACTCTTCAAGACCGATGTCGACCCGGCGCGTGTGGCCGCGATGATCGTCGAGCCTGTGCAGGGCGAAGGCGGGTTTTACGTCGCACCTGCCGAGTTCCTGCGCGGCTTGCGGGCACTGTGTGATCAGCACGGGATCGTGCTGATCATCGATGAAATCCAGACCGGTTTCGCGCGCACCGGTCGCATGTTCGCGATCGAGCACTCGGGCGTCGAAGCCGACCTCGTCACCCTCGCCAAAAGTCTCGCCGGCGGCGTGCCGCTCGCCGCCGTGGTCGGCAAGAGTGAAATCATGGATTCGCCGCCCGCCGGCGGACTCGGCGGAACCTACGCGGGCTCGCCGCTCGGCTGCGCAGCGGGACTCGCCGTGCTCGAGGTCATTGAAACCGAGCAGCTTTGCGCTCGCGCCGACCGCATCGGCAGCGCCGTGCTCGCGCGCTTGCGCGCGCTGCAATCACGCTGGTCCTGCATCGGTGAGGTACGCGGTCAGGGTGCGATGGTGGCGATGGAACTCGTCAAAGATCGCCGGCCCGATGCGCCCGATGCCGAACTGACCAAAGCGTTGGTGCAGGCCGCGGGACGCCGCGGACTCGTACTGTTGTCCTGCGGCGTGTATGCCAACGTGATCCGCTTTCTGATGCCGCTGACGATCCCCGACTCGGTGCTGGCCGAGGGGCTCGCCATTCTCGAGGCGGCGCTCGAAGACGTGGCCGGCTGAAGTCTTTGACGTCGCGGCGCGGCAGACCCCGCCAACTGCTCAGGCGCGGCCTACGTTCGAATCGTTCGGGCTGTGGTAGTACTCGCTCTCTTCCGAGAGCTGGCGGATCAGGCGCTGCAACTCGGCCATGCGCCCTTCGGCGGTACTGACCGGCAGACACTCGACGCAACGCGGATCCTTGCAGGGCTGGCGCGAGTAAAGCCAATACTGAATCGCACCGGCGAGCAAACCGTCGGCGATGTCCCAGAGGTCCGAATCCTTGTCGCGATCAGCGATTTTGTTGCCGAGGTCCACGGCATCGGTGAACGCCGCATCGAAACCACTGGCTGCTTCGGGGTAATCCTTTTCCATGGGGTAAATCTTAGCCCATCCGAACGGGCGCGACGCGCGGCGGCAAAGGGACGAAAGGCAATTAAGTTGCGAGCCGTGACAGAAAATTAACGAATATTAATGATCGGTATCGGTACTTACACCTATCATCAAGTCGTAATAATGATAGGCTGTTCTGTATTCTGCTCCCGATGAACGCCGACGGCTCCTCAGGTTTGTCGCTCAAGGTGATCGAGTTACCCAATCTCGAAACGATAGCTTCCTCAGCCAGCAGTCTCCCCGCGATGCATGCCGGGGTACTCAAGGCACCCGAGTTCGTGCAGCAGCACTTTCACGAGAAGTTCCCGGCTAGCGACATCGCCGATCACTGCGGGCTCAGCCGATTCCAGTTCAGTCGCAGCTTCCACGCCGTGTTCGGCATCACGTTTCGCGAGTATCTGCTGCGCTTTCGAATCCTGGCGGCCTGCGAGCGTCTGCGCGAGGGCGCCCTGCCCGTGACCGAGATTGCCTACGCCGTCGGTTTCCACGACGGCTCGTACTTCGCGCGCATGTTCCGTCGCTACACCGGCATGCTGCCCTCGCAGTATGCTCGGCTGCATGCCGACCCCTCACGGCCCTGACTCCACCCTGCGCCGCGTCTGGCGCATCCCCAAAGCCGGATCCCTGAGTCGCCTCGCACTCAGCGACGAATGGCTGCCTGCGCCTGCGCCGGGTGAGGTGCAGGTCGAAGTCGCCGCCATCGGCGTGAACTTCGCCGATGTGTTCGCCTGTCTCGGGCTCTATTCGGCGACCCCGCGCGGCAGCTTCATCCCCGGTCTCGAATGCGCCGGACACATCCGTCGCCTTGGCGCCGGCGTCAGCGGTTGGCGCGAGGGGGATGCGGTGATCGTGCTGACGCGCTTCGGCGGTTATGCGAGCGCACTCAATATCGATGCGAGGACGCTCTGGCCCGTGCCGGCAGGCTGGACGCTCGCGGAAGCCGCAGCCTATCCCGTGCAGGCGCTGACTGCCTGGTACGGCCTCGTACCGCTCGGTAACGCCCGACGCGATGCCGTAGTACTCGTGCAATCGGCCGCGGGCGGCGTAGGTCTCAATGCGCTGCATGCGCTCGTCACGCTCGGCGCCAAACCCGTGGCCGTGGTGGGCTCCTCTGCGAAAGTCGATTTTCTGCAGCAAAGATTTCAGTTGCCGAATTCCAGTATCGTGCTGCGCGACACGCAATTTGCACGCAGGCTGGATGATGCGCTCGGCGCACTCGGTGCGCGCGGCTTCGATGTGGTGTTCGATGCGGTCTACGGCGAGTGGTTCGAGCCCCTCTTTTCGCGGCTCGCGCCCGAGGGCCGCTACGTGCTTTATGGCGCCGCGGATTTCATGTCGGGTGGCCGTCGACCGAATTTTCTGCGTCTCGCCTGGCAGTATCTGCGTCGGCCGCGGCTCGACCCGCTCGCCATGATTCCGCAGAACCGCGCGCTCATGGCCTTCAATCTCATCTGGCTGTGGGAGCAGGCCGATCGGCTGCCGGACTCGATGCGCGCCACACTCTCGCTCATTACCGCAAGAGCGCTTGTCGGCGAGATATTTGCGTTCGACGCCGCACACGCGGCCCTCGAGGCAATTCAATCCGGACGAACCACCGGCAAGCTGATCCTGACACCGCGCTAGAATACGGCGATGGCAGATTCCTCGTTGCCCGAGCGCCCCAAGGCCAAATCGGTCAAACCGCTCGCCGCGCTCTGGCCCTTCCTCAAACCCTACCGACGCGTGTTGGGCTGGGCGATGCTCGCCCTGCTGCTTGCCTCGGGCTCGATGCTCGCGCTGCCGGTCGCGCTTTCGCAGCTGGTCGACAAAGGCATGAGCACGGGCAGCGCCGAGACGATCAACATCTACTTCATCACCTTCCTCGGTGTTGCGGTGCTGTTCGGGGCGTTTGCCGCGATGCGCTTTTATCTCGTTACTTGGCTCGGTGAGCGCGTGGTCGCCGATGTGCGCGAAGCGGTCTATCGCAACGTCATTCGCATGGACCCGCAATTCTTCGAAGTGACGCGCACCGGCGAAGTGCTCTCGCGCCTCACCACAGACACCACGCTCGTGCAATCGATCTCGGGAGTCGGCATCTCGATCGCCTTGCGCTCGACCATCAACCTGATCGGCTCGATCGTGATGATGGCGTTCACCAGCCTGAAACTGCTCGGCTTGATGCTGATCGCCATGCCCGTGGTGATCGTGCCGGTGATCTCGCTCGGTCGAAAGTTGCGCAAACTATCGCGCTCTTCGCAAGACAAGATCGCCGACACCAGCGGGCTCGCCGGCGAAACATTGAATGCCATCCAGACCGTCCAAGCCTTCACGCTCGAAGCGCTCAACGTGCGTCGCTACAATCAGGCGGTCGAAGCCTCCTTCGATATCGCCGTGGTGCGCACACGAGTGCGTGCCTGGTTGACCGCCCTGTCGACCACGCTCGTGGTCGCCGCGATCACGCTCGTACTCTGGTTCGGCGCACACCAGGTGCTCGACAAACAAATGACCGGTGGCGAGCTCGTGCAGTTTCTGCTGTTCGCCGGATACGCAGGGGTAGCCGCCGCCTCGCTGAGCGAAATGTGGAGCGAGGTGCAACGCGCAGCCGGCGCCATGGAACGCCTCATCGAACTGCAGCAAGCGACCCCGGCGATCGTCGCACCCGCGAATGCGCTGCCCTTGCCGGAACACCAAGCTGGCGCAAACGCCGGTCGTGTGCACTTCGAACAAGTACGCTTCAACTATCCCTCGCGTCCCGACACGTCTGCACTCGATAATTTTTCGCTCGAGATTGCGCCGGGTGAGACCGTGGCCTTCGTCGGCCCCTCGGGCGCCGGCAAGAGCACAGCCTTCCAGTTGCTGCTGCGTTTTTATGACCCGCAGCAGGGCCGCGTGTTGCTCGACTGGGTGGACATTGCGCAAGCCGATCCGCTTGCGGTGCGGCGAAGAATCGGCCTCGTGCCCCAGGACACTATGCTCTTCGGCACGAGCGCACGCGAGAACATTCGCTACGGCAGGCCAGATGCGAGCGACGAAGAAGTCGAGGCTGCCGCACGTGCAGCGGCCGCCGACGATTTTCTGCGCGCCCTGCCCGAGGGCTATGACACCTTCCTCGGCGAACGCGGCACGCGGCTCTCGGGCGGTCAGCGTCAGCGGATCGCCATTGCACGCGCGATCCTGAAAAATCCGCCGCTGCTGCTGCTTGACGAGGCGACCAGCGCTCTCGATGCCGAGAGCGAGCGACTGGTCCAGCAAGCCCTCGAGCGGCTGATGGCGACTCGCACCACGCTCATCATTGCGCATCGCCTCGCAACGGTACTCAAGGCAGACCGCATCATCGTCATGGATCAGGGACGCATCGTCGCGACCGGTCGACACGAAGAACTCATCGTCTTGAATCCGCTCTACGCGCGCCTCGCAGCGCTGCAGTTCACCGACGGGCCGGGCGTCAGCGTCGCGGCCTGAGATCAGGGTAGACGGTCAATGATTTCGGCACCCCGTTCGATCCTGTTCGATTTCGACGGCACCCTGGTCGACTCGGCACCGAGCATTCTCGCCGCACTCGAGCAAGCCCTGCAGCAAAGTGGCGTGACCCCGGCGGTGCCGCTCGCACCCGCGCTGATCGGCCCGCCCTTGCGTCGCACGCTCGCCACGCTCGCGGGCAGCGAGGATGCTGCGTTGCTCGATCGCCTCGCCGCCGCCTTTCGCGAAGCCTATGACACACGCGGTTATCAGTTGACGGCCATCTATCCGGGCGTCATCACGATGCTCGAAGCGCTGCATGACGCAAAGATTGGGCTCTACATCGTCACCAACAAACGCATCAAGCCCACCCGCCTGATCCTCGAGCACTTCGGCTGGACGACCTGGTTCAGTGGCATTCACGCCCTCGATTCACTACAACCCGCGGCGCCCAACAAGGTGACGCTGGTACGCGAAGTGCTGCGACAGCATGCGCTGGGTGCCGCATCGACCTGGATGATCGGCGACTCAGCCGAAGATCGACAATCGGCTCTCGACAACGGCTTGCGATTTTTGGCCGCAAGCTGGGGCTATGGTGGCGCCGCGGAGGGCGCCGAGGCACTCGCCGAACCTCGCGCCTTGCTGCGCATCGCCAACCTGCAGGCCAGTGACCTTCAGCGATAACCCTGCGCCTGCAAGGTGAACAGTTTGGCGTAGTGACCGTCGCGCGCCATCAACTCGGCATGGCTACCGCGCTCGACGATGCGGCCCTCGGCAATCACCGCGATCTCGTCGGCCATGCGCACCGTCGAAAAGTGATGCGAAATGAGGATCGCCATGCGACCGCGCGCGAGCTCACGGAAATGCGCGAACACCTCGGCTTCGGCCTTGGCATCCATGGCTGCGGTCGGCTCATCGAGCACGAGAATGTCGGCCGCAGTGCGCATGAAGGCCCGTGAGAGGGCGATCTTCTGCCACTGACCGCCCGAGAGCTCGCGCCCGTCCTTGAACCACTTGCCAAGCTGCGTGCGATAGCCCGCCGGCAGGCCGGCCACGAACTCTGCCGCACGACCCTTGTCGGCGGCCTCGCGCCAGCGCGCTTCGTCTTCGAAAGCCGGCTCGTCGCCCGCGCCAATGTTTTCGCCCACCAGCATCTGATAGCGCGCGAAATCCTGGAAGATCACGCCGATCCGCGTGCGCAAGCTCGCCTCGTCCCAATCGCGCAGATCAAGGCCGTCGAGCAAGATGCGTCCCGCCGTCGGCTCATAGAGTCGCGAGAGTAATTTGATCAAGGTGGTCTTGCCCGAACCGTTCTCGCCGACCAGCGCGAGGCTCGCACCGGGCGGCAAATGCAGCGACACGTCCGCCAGCGCCGGTCGGGTCGCATCGGGATAAGTAAAACTCACCTGCTCGAAACGCAAGCCATCGGCGGGCGCGGGACCCTGCTTCAAGCCGGCGCGCGGTGCCGCCACCGGCGTCTCGAGATAGTCATAAAGCGTCGAGAGATAAAGTCGGTCCTCGTACATGCCGCCGATGGCCGAGAGTCCCGCAGAGACCGCCGACTGTCCCTGCCGGAACAGCATCAGATACATGGTCATCTGCCCGAGCGTGATGCGCGCCGCCACCGCCTCGAGCGCGATCCAGGCATAGGCGCCGTAGAGTGCCGCCGTGCCGATCAAGCCAAGCGCAAATCCCCAGCTGTCACGGCGCAAGGTGAGCGCGCGATCCTCGCGATAGAGTCGATTGAAGATCTCGCGATAGCGGGCAAGCAGACGTTCGCCGAGACCGTAAAGTTTGACTTCCTTGGCGTGATCCTCGCGGGCGAGCACGGTCTCGAGATAGAGCTGCATGCGCGTCTCGGGCGAGCGCCACTTGAAGAGCCGAAAGGCATCGCCCGAAAACTTGGTCTCGGCCACGAATGCCGGCAGCCCCGCGAGCAACAGAATGGCGACCGCCCAGGGCGAGAACTTGATGAGCAGTACCGCGAAGCTCACGAGCGAAACCAGGTTCTGCGCGAGCCCGAAGGCCTTCATGACGAGCGCCAAAGGCCGGCTCGAGGCCTCGCGGCGCGCGCGCGTCAACTTGTCGTAGAACTCGCTGTCCTCGAATTGCACCAGCGAGAGCGTCAAGGCCTTCTCGAGGATCATGACATTGACCCGCTGACCGAGTTGCGCCCGTAACAAAGATTGGCAGAACGAGAGTCCGCGCTGGGCGCCGGCGAGCAGCGCCACGAGCACACCCTCGAGCAGCACCCAGTCGAGCACGAGCCCGCCCTCGCGGGCCACGACGGCATCGACGATATGCGCGCCCACCCAAGCCACGGCCGCAGGCAGCATGCCTGCGGCGAGGGTCAGCAGCAGCAAGGCAAGCGTCAACGGTCGACTCGTCGACCACACCAAAGAAAAAGCACGGGCGAGTAGTGAGCGCGCAAGATCGAACGGCCACGACGCGCCGGTATCGCGCTGCGTATGCGCCGCGTCCGCGCTCATTCGGCGGGACGGACGCCCGTGCTCTCGCGCGGCGCGGCGCCGCGCCGCAGGTGATATTCATAGGCCTGCGCGCGATCACCCTTGAGGTAGGGGACCATGTAGAGCAGCGCCATCCCCTCGAGCTGTCGCGCGTGCCGCAGCGGACCCAAGTCGATGGCCTCGAAACCGAGTTGTTGCACGAGTTGCAGCACGCGCTGCTTGGCTGCGGGATCATCCCCCGTAATCGGCACACTGACCGGTCCACCCGCCGCGGCAGGCTCGGCCATCACATGGGCACCCACGGTATTGAAGGCCTTGACCACGCGCGCCTGCGGTGCGGCGGCCTGAATGAGCTCGCCGGCGGACGAGTCGACGACGGGTTCCATGAACCCGTCTCGACCCATGCGAATGGCATTGGTCGGATCGATCACCAGCTTGCCGGCGAGATCAAGTTCGCGCAGCGCGGCCAGCGTCGCGTTCCACGGCAAGGCGATGATGACGATCTGCGCGGCAGCGACCGCGGCCGCATTTGAGGTGGCCGTAGCGATGGCGCCGCTGCGCGCCACGAGTTCGCGCACCGCGGGTCGCTCGGGCTCGCGCGAGCCGTAGATCACGCGATGGCCGAGCGCGGCGAAACGCGGACCGAGTGCGGCGCCGACCCGCCCCGTGCCGAGCACCGCGATGGTTTCACCCGCAGGCGGCGCGGGTGGTGCGGGTTGTGCGACCGAGGCAGCTGCCGGCGCAGCCACGCCGGGGAGGACGCTGCCGGCCATCACGGCCGTCCACAGCGCAAGCGACGCAGCGAACAGGCGGCGCCGCAGCATGCCTCAGAGTCTCACGCCGCCATCGACGTCGATGCAGCGGCCGGTGAAGAAATCGTTCTCGACGATGAAGAGCGCAGCCAGCGAGATTTCGCTGGTTTCACCGAGCCGTCGCAGGGGCACCTGCGCAGTGATCTTGTCGAGGATCTCGGGCCGCATCGACGAGAGAATATCGGTACGCACGAAGCCCGGCGCAATCGCACCGGTGCGGATCCCGTAGCGCGCGAGCTCCTTGGCCCACACTTCGGCCATCGCCGCCACACCGGCCTTGGTTGCGGTGTAGTTCGACTGCCCGGGATTGCCGTACCGCGACACGCTCGAAATGTTGATGATCACACCGCCCTGTCCGCCCTTTACCATGCGCTCAGCGGCCTCGCGACCACAAAGAAATACGCCGGTGAGGTTGATGTCGATGACTGCCTGCCACTGCTCGAGGGGCATCTTGCCGGTGACGGCACCGTCCTTGACCTTGATGAGCAGCCCGTCCTTGACGATGCCCGCGTTGTTGACGAGCACATCGACGCTGCCGAAGTCGGCCACCACGCCGTCCATGCCGGCAACCACAGCCGCTTCCTGCGTCACGTTGACGACATAGCCGCGTGCCTTGACGTTGAGCGCGACGCACTGGCGCGCGGTCTCATCAAGATCGGCCTGATTCAGATCGAACAGCGCGAGGTTCGCGCCGCGCGCCGCAAACGCCTTGGCCATGTCGCGACCGATACCGCGACCGCCGCCCGTGATGACCACCGTCTTGCCCTGAATCAGCATGTCGAACTCCCTGAAAATTGCCGTGAGACAATGCGGCATTATAACGGAGACCCGCATGCTGACCCTGCGCCCCGCCCGCCCGACTGATACCGCCGCCTTGCTCGAACTCATCCGCGCACTGGCGAGTTACGAACGTCTGCTCGATCAGGTCGATGCCACGCTGCCCGGACTCGAAAGCGCCCTGTTCGGCGCCACACCCCGCGTGTTCGCCGACGTCGCCGAGTGGCATGGCGAGGGACAGACCGAGACCGCGGGCTTCGCGCTCTGGTTCTACAATTTTTCGACCTTCCGTGGCCGACATGGCATCTATCTCGAGGACCTCTTCGTGCGTCCCGAATTCCGTGGTCGCGGCATCGGCAAGGCGCTGCTGCAAAACCTGGCCGCGCGGTGTGTCGATGAAGGCCTGGCGCGTCTTGAGTGGGCGGTGCTCGATTGGAACACGCCGGCGCGCAAGTTCTATGAATCTTTGGGCGCCTGCGGCCTCACCGAGTGGGTGCCACATCGGCTGACGGGCGAGGCGTTGCAGCAGCTCGGCGCTCGAGCGACTCGCGCATCGCGAGTGCCGCCTCCACCGTGAATTCGCCGCGCGCCAGCGCGGCCTCCACTTCGGTCCGATCCAGACAAAGAAATTCCGCGACCTCGCCGTCGCGCCCCTCGGGCGTGAACGTCAGCGGCAACTCGAGATCGGCGATGATCACGAGCTCATCGTGCACGCCGAACTGCGTCTCGCGCAGACTGCGGATCACCATGCCCGGAAAATCCACCTGGCTCGCGAGACGACGCGGCACGCCCGCCTCTTCCCAGGCTTCGCGCAGCGCGGTGCGCCGTGGCGATTCGCCCGCGGCTACCCCACCGGCCGCCAGATTATCGAGCTTGCCCGGATCGGCGCGCTTGAGCGCGCTGCGCCGTGCGACCCAGACCCGTCCATCGGCACGATAGCCGTTGATGTGCACCGCGCGGTTCTGCAGACCGAGCGTACGGAAGGCCCCACGTTCGCAACGCGCGATCTCCTCGCCGGCGTCATCGAGCACGGCGGAGAGTTCGTTGCGCCAGTCAGCAATCAGGCCACGACGTCGCAACTGCTGCGCCAAAGACTGCAGCGCGCGACTGCGCGAGTCGCGCGAGCGACCCTCGCCGCGCAACTGCAGGCCGAGTTCCGCGGGTTCGAGATTCGGCAGGTCGGCCAAGGCTGCGGCGATGTCACGCCGCAAGCGCCCGCGTATCGCTCCACCGATCCACAGCGGCAGATAGTCGGACATCGCTCAGTCGCGCAGAAAACCGAGCGCCGTGGTGGTGAAATCCGCCGCCTGCTCGACATTGGAGAGATGCGCCGCATCGAGCACCACGAGATCAGCGCCCGCGATGCCGAAAGCAAGCTGTTCGGCCCGCTCGAGACTCGGCGGTGGATCGAGGGCGCCCGCGATGACCAGCGTTGGCGCCAGTACATCGGCAAGCCTTGCGCTGAGATCACAGTCGCGTAGCGCTGTGCAAGCCTCGATATAGCCACGCGGCTGCGTGGCCTCGAAGAGCGCGATGATCCGCGCCACTTCCACGGGCTCGCGCGCGCGAAAGCCCGCCGAGAACCAGCGCTCCGGGACTGCGGCAAGCAGAGCGGCCAAGCCCTCGGAGCGCGCCTTGGCGATACGCTCATCCCAAGCCGCGGCCGGCGCGAATGCGGCACCCGAATTGGCGAGTACGAGCCGCAACACGCGACGCGGCGCAAGCAGCGCCGCTTGCAGGGCAATCGCGCCACCGATCGACACGCCGCACCAGTGCGCCCGCTCGATGCCCTCGGCATCGAGCACGGCAAAGACGTCATTCGCCAGATCCTGCATCGTGCAGGCTTGCGCCGGACCCTCATCAAGCCGCGATTGGCCGTGGCCGCGCAGATCGATGCGCAGCACGCGAAAGAAGCTCTCGAACTCGGCGAGCTGCGGCTGCCACGTGGCGAGGTTGGCCGCCAGTGGATGGAGAAGGACGAGTGCGAGGCCGTGATTGCGCCCCGATACTTCGTAGTGGATACGTCCGCCGGAGCGGATTAGATCGGCAGTTTTCATGATCGACTGCAGGTCAATCGACGCAGCATGCGTCGATCGACCCGCCTGGAGAGGCCTTGCGGCCTTAATCCATCTTGTACTTGTCGTGACAGGCCTTGCAGCTCGCGCCGGCGGCGCCGAAGGCGGGCTTGATCGCCTCGAGGTCGCTACCCTTGGCAGCGGTCGCGAGGGCGGCCGTCTTCGCCTGCATGTCCTTCATGAGCCGCTGGAAATCGGCCTGCTGCTGCCAGAGCTCCGGCTTCGCCTTGCCGTTGCCCGCCGAGCCTGCGGGAAAAGTATCCGAGACGATGGTCGCCATGAACGCAGCGCGATCGGCGGCGAGCCGGAAGGCCGCGGCATCGTAGGGCGCTCGGCCCGAGGCCATCGCACCCATGGCACCCATCTGCGCACCGAGCACGGTATAGGCGCTCTGGCGCAGCTTCACCTGCCCGGCGACGCGAGCATCCTGGGCGAACGTGGTCGCCGGCAGGGCGAGCAGCGCTGCCGCAACGATCAGGGAACGAAACGACGGACGGAACTGGGGCATGGAACACTCCTTCACGACATGAATTTCGAGGTGTTGATCCAGGACGACACCCGGATGCCGGCAGTTTAGACCCAAGCCCGGTGAAATTCGCAACCACAGCGTGGCTCTGCTACGCTGCGCGACCTTTTTTCGCCCCCTCGGCCACTCGGCCACTCGGCTACTGCATGTCCACCGCCCGCCCGATTCGCAATATCGCGATCATTGCCCACGTCGATCACGGTAAAACCACCCTCGTCGACTGCCTGCTCAAACAATCCGGTACCTTCGCCGCCCACGAACGCGTCGGCGAACGCGTGATGGATTCGAATGATCTCGAACGCGAGCGTGGCATCACCATCCTCGCCAAGAACTGCGCGATCGAATACCGCGGCACCCGCATCAACATCGTCGATACACCGGGCCATGCCGATTTCGGCGGCGAGGTCGAGCGCGTGCTCTCGATGGTCGATGCCGTGCTGCTCGTAGTCGATGCGGTCGAAGGGCCGATGCCGCAGACGCGCTTCGTGACACGCAAGGCGCTTGCGCTCGGCCACAAGGCGATCGTGGTCATCAACAAAGTCGATCGTCCGGGCTCGCGCGCCAACTGGGTCATCGATCGAACCTTCGAGCTGTTCGACAAGCTCGGGGCGACCGACGAGCAGCTCGATTTCCCGATCATCTATGCCTCAGCCCTGCAGGGCTGGGCGAAGAAAGAACCGGACGAACCCGCGACCGACATGACGCCGCTGTTCGAGGCCATCCTCGCGCACGCGCCGCCGCCGCCGATCGACCCGACGGCACCGTTGCAGCTGCAGATCTCGCAGCTCGACTACAACTCCTACGTGGGCCGAATCGGCATCGGCCGCATTCGCCGCGGCACGCTCAAGTCGGGACGCACGGTTTCGCTGCGTTGGGGCGATGAGGAGCGCGGTACCGGCAAGATCGGTCAGATCCTGAGTTTCCGCGGTCTCGAACGTTATCCGGTCGACGAAGCGACCGCCGGCGACATCGTCGCCGTCACCGGCATCGACGAAGTGAATATCGGCGTTACGCTATGTGATCCCGAGCAGCCCGAGGGTCTGCCGCCCATCAAGGTCGATGAGCCCACGCTCTCGATGACCTTTCAGGTGAACACCTCGCCGCTCGCCGGCCGCGAAGGCAAGTTCGTCACCAGTCGCCAGATTCGCGAGCGCCTGATGCGCGAACTGCAGAGCAACGTGGCGCTGCGCGTCGAAGAAACCGCCGACGCAGACGTGTTCCGCGTCTCGGGGCGCGGCGAGCTACACCTCACTATTCTCGTCGAGAACATGCGCCGCGAAGGCTATGAGCTCGCGGTCGGCAAACCGCAAGTGCTCAAGCGCGTGATCGACGGCGTCGTGCAAGAGCCCTTCGAAGCACTCACGATCGACATCGACGAGGGCTTCCAAGGCGCGATCATGTCCGAGCTCGGTACGCGACGCGGCGAACTGCTCGACATGGTGGTCGAAGGCGACCCGACCGGCCGCGGTCAGGGACGCGTGCGACTCGAATATCGTATCCCGGCTCGCGGTCTGATCGGCTTCCAGGGCGAGTTCCTGACCATGACGCGCGGCACAGGCCTGATGAGCCATATCTTTGACGGCTACGATGTCGTCAAGGGCGAGATCCCCGAGCGCCACAACGGCGTGCTGATCAGCAACGAAAACGGCGAGGCGGTGGCCTATTCGCTCTTCACGCTGCAGGAGCGCGGACGCCTGTTCGTCGAGCACGGCTCGAAGGTCTACGAGGGCATGATCATCGGCATCCACAGCCGTGACAACGATCTCGTGGTCAATCCGATCCGCGAAAAGAAACTCTCCAACGTGCGCGCGGCCGGCAAGGACGATGCGCTGCTGCTCACCCCGCCGATCGTGCTCACACTGGAATACGCAGTGGAGTTCATTAACGAAGATGAACTCGTCGAGGTCACGCCCGAGTCGATCCGCCTGCGCAAGCGCTTCCTGAAGGAGCATGAGCGCAAGCGTGCCTCGCGCGAGGCTGAAGCCGCGAGCAACTAGCCCACGCGCGCGGCCGCCCTCGCCCTCTCGGCCATCTCGCGCCTGCGGCGCAGGCTCAGTCCTTGCGCGGCCCCGGCAAGAACGCGTTGGTGCGACGGACGTACTCGGCGTAAGCCGGCCGGCGCTCGCCGATATCGCGCTCTAGCAGCTTGACGCCCGAGATGCGCAGCAGCAGTACGGTCATCAGCATCGGACCAATGAAACTCCACCACGCACCTCCGGCCACTGCGATCAGGTAAAAACCCCACCACTGCGCAAAGTCGCCAAAATAATTGGGGTGACGCGTGTAGCGCCAAAAGCCACGATCCATCACCTGGCCGGCGTTGGCCGGATCGCGCCGAAAGCGCGTGAGCTGCCAATCGCCGCCCGCCTCGAAGGCAAAGCCGACGAGCCACAGCGCAAGCCCCACGTAATCGAGCCAACCGAGCGGCGTGTCGCTGCCGACTGCGCCATGCAGCGGCAAAGAAATCACCCAGGCGAGTACGGCCTGAAACGCGAAGACCCGATAGACGCTGCTGAATGCGAAACCCGGTTGATTGCGCGCACGGATCGCCTGATAGCGCCGGTCCTCCTCGTGACCCCAATTGCGCGCGGTGATGTAAATCGAGAGGCGCAGCGCCCAGATCGCCACGAGCACGAACAGCAAGCGACCCCGGACGGTTTCGCGCGGAAAGCCCGCATAGACCAGAATGGCCACCAGAAACATCAAGGCCCACAACGAGTCGACCACGTCGACGTTGCGTCGCGGCAAGGAAATCAGCCAGCCGATGACGGCGAGCCCGAGCAGGTAGGGCAATGCCGAAACGTATTCAGAGAAGTGAAACATCATATCCCTCCATTACGGATGAGTATCACCGACATGGCCTAAGGCGTTTTGTTGAACTTCCGATATAGATTAAAGCTTCTGCCTCGGCGACTTCACGGCAAATGATCGCACTCTTTGGTTCCATCCTCGTCACCGTCTCGGTGATCACCGGATTCCTCATGGTTGGCGGGAATCTGTTGCTGCTGTGGCACCCCTCCGAGGTGATCATCATCTGCGGCGCCGCCCTCGGCGCCTTCATCACCAGCAACTCCACCAAGGTCGTCAAGGCGTCCTTTTCCGGTGCCCTCGGCCTCGTCAAGCCCGCACGCTACACCCGCGAGGCCTATGTCGAGCTACTCAAACTTGTCTTCGATTTGCTGGTGAAGTCGCGCAAAGAAGGCCTGCTCGCAATCGAGAACGACATTGCCGACCCGGCCAAGAACGCCGTGTTCTCCAAGTACCCGAGGATCCTCGAAGATCATCACATGATCGAGTTCATCACCGACTGCATGCGCCTGATGGTCGGTGGCAACCTCGATCCCAACGAGCTCGAATCCCTGCTCGACTACGAGCTCGAAACCCACCACAAAGAGGCGCACGAACCGTCCCATGCGGTGCAGCTGGTGGCCGACGCCCTGCCCGGCTTCGGCATCGTGGCGGCCGTGCTCGGCATCGTGAACACCATGGCGGCCGTGGCCGACTCGACGAGCGCAGAGCTCGGCGCCAAGGTCGGCGCTGCCTTGGTGGGTACCTTCCTCGGCATTCTGATCGCCTACGGCTATGTCGGTCCGATCGCCTCGGCGATGAAGGCGCGCGCCGAGGAAGAAGGCAAAGCCTTCGAGGTCGTCAAAATGGCACTCGTGGCGAGCGTGCGCGGCTACCCGCCCCAAGTCGCCGTCGAGTTCGCCCGCAAGCTGCTCTTCAGCGATGTGCGCCCGACCTTCAGCGATCTCGAAGGTTCGCTGAAGAACAAGCCCAAGGCCGATGCGGCTAAAGCCGAAGCGCCGAAGGCCTGAGGTAAAGCGCTGTGGTCGATGCCAAGAGCGGCGACAAGCGCCCGATCATCATCCGCAAGAAAAAGGTCGTCGGCGGCGGTCACCATGGCGGCGCCTGGAAAGTGGCCTTTGCCGACTTCGTCACCGCCCTGATGGCGTTTTTTTTGGTGATGTGGCTCGTGGCCTCGGCCAATGATCAGCAAAAGTCGGCGATCTTCGATTACTTCAAGAACCCGAGCATGGCGCGCGGCTCGGCGCCGATTCCGGCGCCCGGACAGGACGGCCCGGGTGGCGCAAGCACAAGCCCGATCGACATGCGCGGCGGCCTGAACGCCTCGGCACCCTCGCCAATCGCAGAAGCCGGAGCCGGCGCACCGGCGTCAGCCGATCCCGGCGGGGCCATGCGGCTGCCGCGTGCCGCCGTGGACGACATCACCGAGCAACAGCGCTTCGAGCAGATCCGCAGCGAACTTAGCGAGGCCATCGAAAAAAATGAGGTGCTGCAGCGCTTCAAGAATCAGTTGCTGATCGACATCACGAGCGAGGGCTTACGCATCCAAATCGTCGATGCGCAGAATCGACCGATGTTCGATCTGAGCGGCACGGCCATGAAACCCTATGCCCGCGAACTACTGCTCGAAGTGGGCAAGTCGCTGAACGATGTCCCGAACCGCGTGAGCATCTCCGGTCATACCGACGACACACCGTTCATCGGCGGCGATCGCCAGCGCTACACCAACTGGGAACTCTCGGCGGATCGTGCCAACGCCGCCCGACGGGCTCTCGTCGAGGGCGGCATGGCGGGCGAGAAGGTCGCCCGCGTGGTCGGCATGTCATCGTACGTGATGCTCGATGCGACCAATCCCTCAAACCCGATCAACCGACGCATCAGCATCGTGGTGCTCAACAAGGCAACCGAAGAAGCCCTGATGCGGACCGACAAGTTCGACGTCAGCGCCGGTCCTGCGGCTGCTCCAGCGCCGCCAGCACCTTCGCGATGAATCTTTGACGTTCAGTCTCGAGCGCCGCGCGCAGCGTGGCGTCCGGTTGTTGACGATCCAGAAGCTCGCTGAGCGCGCGACCCTCGGCGGACAGCGCTGCTTCGAGCAACATCAGGCGATCTTTCACCACCCAAAGTTCCTGTGCCAGCGTCAGCGCCAACTGCGTAGCTCGATCGCGACGTACCGCGGCATCATGCGGCGTCAGCGCTTGCGTAACATCCCAAGCCGAGGTGGCTGCAGCGATTTTTTTGTTCATGCCGGCTTCCTGCCGTACACGAACCAGGGATAGGGGGCGCCGCCCAGACCCTCGGAGCGCACTTCGGCGAAACCCGCCTCGCGCGCAGCCGCGCCAAGCTCGAGGCTCGCCGCTTCGCGCCAGAACGGTTCGCCGCCATGCACGGCGTTGTATTCCGCCCAGCGCACCGCCCGCTTGTCGAGCACGGCGTAGCGCGTCACATCGGTGAACAACAATTCGCCGCCCGGACGCAGCAGACGAAAGGCCTCGCGCAGCTGCGCGCGCGCCGCGGCGGCGGGAATCTCGTGCAGCACGATGTAGGAGGTGACGAGATCGACACTCTCGGCGGGCAAGCCCGTCGCCTCGCCCGAGCCGACGAACAAGCGCCAGGCAAAGCCGCGCTCGTTGGCCACGCGCTGCGCCTGTTCGAGCATGCGCGGCGAGGGATCGCAGCCCCAGATCTCAGCCTTGGGAAACTCGGCGGCAAGCTGCAGCGTGTAGTGACCGCTGCTGCTGCCGATCTCGAAGATGCGCGCCGGATCGCGCCGCGACAGCACCGAGAGGATCTGCCGCCGCTGCTTGAAGATGTCACCGGGATAGGTACGCGCGACGTACTCGCGATGAATCAGCTCGCCGTGAACGAAGCCCTGATAGTCGTGGCCGTCCCAGCCGCCCGAAGTGCGATGAATCCACGCGGCATCCGCATACGCCGGTCGAGCTTCGCCCGGCATCGGCTCGATCGTCGTCGGGCCGTTCATCAGCGCGCGCAGTCGCGGCTCGAGTTCGGGTCGGATCTCATCGAAGGCTTCGGCAGCGATGCGTCCGTGATTGACGCCGCTGTACTCGGTAAGCACCGCGAAAGCGGCGGCCGCCGAAGAATCGGCGAGCGCCGCATCCACCTGCCGCAACCGCTCATCGAGATCGTCCGCCAGCGTCGCTTCACTCAGTCCCCGTGCCGCGATATCGGCATCGACACGCGGCTTGAACCGCGCCGCCGCCACCGCGAGATCGGCGAGAAAGTGCATCGAGGCACGTCCGCGTTGCTTCAGCTGGAAATCCATTCTGCGCTTCTCCCTTCGGCTTGCGCCGCGAATCCCGTATCGATTCGCGAAGTGTAGACTCGCCGCAGCCTCGGAGATCAAGCGTGAAAACCGAAACTTGCCCCGTCCGCAATCCGCTGAGCGGACTCATCGATCATCACTTGCCGATCAGCAGCCGCGAGACGGTAGCCGCGGCCTGTGCTGCAGTGCGCGCTGCTCAGCCCGCGTGGGCCGCGCTCGGCAGCGAGGGACGAGCGGCGGCGCTGGGCAAACTCGGCGAGGCCTTTCTCGGCCATGCCGCTGCGCTCGTCACAGCCCTCGCCACCGACACGGGACGGCAGCGCATCGCGCAGGTCGAATTCGGCGGCGTGCAAGGGATGATTGCGCTCGGCTGTGCGAATGCCGCACAGGTCTTCACGCCCGCGGCGTGGCAAGCAAGCGTGACCCCGGGGATCTTCGGTCGGGTGCAGCTCGTGCCGCACCCCGTGGTCGGCGTAATCGCGCCGTGGAACTTTCCGCTCGTGCTGTCGATGATCGACACGATCCCGGCGCTGCTCGCCGGCTGCGGGGTCGTGCTGAAGCCCAGCGAAATCACGCCGCGCTACGCACTGCCCCTCGGCGAAGTGTTGGCTGCAGTGCCGGAGATCGCCGCCGTAACGCGCATCGTGCAAGGCCCCGGCCGCACCGGCGCCGAGCTTATCGATCATGTTGATGCAGTCGTGCTCACCGGCAGCGTGCGTAACGGACGCCTCGTGGCCGAGCACGCCGCAAGACGATTCATACCGGCGTTTCTCGAGCTCGGCGGCAAGGATGCGGTGATCATCACCGCCCACGCTGATCTTGAGCGGGCGGCGACGACGGTGCTGCGCGCCTCGGTACTCGCGACCGGACAGGCCTGTCAGTCGCTGGAACGCGTTTACGTGCACCGTGCGCTTTTCCCAGCGCTGCGCGAGCGCCTGCTCGCGAAGCTGCCCGCCGTGAAGCTCACTTGCGATGATCCAGCCGGACAGATCGGCCCCTTCATCATGGCGGGTCAGGCGGAGATCGTCCGGGCGCACCTCGAGGATGCACTCGCGCGCGGCGCGCGACTCGAATTTGGCGGACACATCATCGAGCGCGGCGGCCTCTGGTGCGAGCCCACGCTGCTCACCGCGGTCGATCACTCGATGCGGGTGATGCGCGAAGAAACCTTTGGCCCGGTGATGCCGCTCATGGCCTTTGACACGATCGACGAGGCCGTCACCCTCGCCAACGAGGGCGACTACGGTCTCTCCGCCAACGTGCTTGCTGGCAGCGAGGACGAAGCGCTCGCCATCGCGCGGCGACTCGACGCCGGTTTCATCAGCATCAACGATATTTCGCTCTCGAGCATGGTCGCGGATTTCGAGTGGGAGGGCTTTCGGTTCAGCGGACTCGGACGTTCGCGCATGGGAGCTGCCGGGATCGCGCGTTACCTGCGCACCAAGGCGATCGTGGTCAATCGCGGTCCGACGGCCGAAATCACCGACCTGCGCGATCGCTGAGCACGGTGTCCGCGGTCGCGCCAAGATCGCGGGCGAGCGACTCGATCAGCTCACGATGTCCGGTGAGCCGCGCTTGCAGCTCAGTCGCCGAAGGCGTGAAGCGCTCTACCTCGTCTGCGCTGAAAACGCCGTGCTGCACCAGCAGGGCCTCGTGCGTACGCAACCGCTCGCGCAAGGCAGCGAGCTCCATCGCGAGACGCATCGTCACCGCCACGAGTTGCGAAAGATCTGCCGCCGCGAGCGGTTGCTGTGGGCCGGAGGTTGCCGCCTCGATGGGGCGCGCCTTTTGTTCGGTCACGAGCGCACCTGCGTCTCGTGATCGCCCACGCCCTTGCGACCGCCAAAGAAATAGTAGTGTCCCGCGCCGAGTGGCTCGTATTCGGCGATCACCGCAGCGGCGGCGAAACCCGCCGCCCGCAGCAGCGACGGCACATCGGTATCGGCGAAACCCGTCCAGAAGGGCTCGCCGTTATTGCGTACCTGCCAGTCGTTCGTGACCTGCTTCGGCATCGACATGCGCGCGGGCTGATAGGGCACGTCGGCGTTCAGCAACACACCGCCTGGCGCGAGCAGACGATGTGCCTCGGCGAAGATGCGCGGGGCAATGTCATGCCAGGTTTCGTGGAAGAGGATGTGCGAGACGATCAGATCGAAATGCCCCTCCGGATAGCCCGTCGCGCGCGCGTCGGCCTGTCGAAAGTGCAGCGCCATGCCGCGACCTTCAGCCCAGGCATGCCCGAAGCGCACAAAAGGCGCGGAGAGATCGAGGCCGTGAACCTCGGCCTGCGGAAAAGCCTCCTGGTAGGCAATCGTCTCGGTACCGGGTCCGCAGCCGAGATCGAGAATGCGGCGCGGCGCAAGATCCGGGAAGCGGCGCTTGACCACACCGGCGATGAACCGACCGATGCCGGGCTCGCCCACCGGCGCATTGGCCGTCAGGCCTTTGGCCGCGCGATAGAGCTCGAGCGTGCCGAAGTATTGCAGCGCCGCATGCAGATCCTGCGCGCTCGCTTCACGAAAATAGCCACCCGGTTGTCGATGAATCTCGGTCTCGGCGATGGGCTTCGGCAATTCGAGCGCCGGATCAAGCGTCAGACTGCCCCGCGGCGCCTGCGTGAGCGCCTGCGCACGGGCCTCGAAGGCAGGGCCTAGCCGCCGACAGGTCTCTCCGACGCTTTGCCACATGAGGCCCTGCGAGGCGTAGACCATGGAGCCCCAGAGTTGAAACAGCCTCTCGTGCTCGAGCAGTGCGCGCGCTTCGTCGCGATCGACCGGCGCCTCGCGACCGGTGGCGCGCACGAACTGCGGGCGTAGCGCGCTTTCGTAATGCGCCGCAAGCCGCCCCTCAAGCGGACCATTGGCAAAGCCCTTGAGGACGCCGACGAAACGCTGTCGGGCTGCCTCGTCGTGGGCAGGTCGATAAAGTTCGCCCAAGCGGTTGACCGCACTCGTTGCCTGATCACTCATTACCCGATCACTCATCGCGCCATCATAGCCTCGACGCTGCGGTGGCGGTTACCATACGCGCCATGGGTCGCATATTCGAAGTTCGCAAGGCCACCATGTTCGCGCGCTGGAACAAGATGGCCAAACAGTTTGCGCGCATTGCCAAAGACATCAACATGGCCGTCAAGTCGGGCGGTCCCGACGCGCAATCCAATCCGCAGTTGCGGCGCATCCTGCAGAACGCGCGTGCCGTCAATATGCCCAAAGACAAGGTCGAGGCGGCGATCAAGCGCGCTGCGGGACGCGACGCGACCAACTACGAGACCGTGATCTACGAAGGCTACGCGCCGCACGGCATCGCGCTGCTGGTCGAAACCGCGACCGACAACCCGACGCGTACCGTGGCGACGGTCCGCAATCTCATCCAGAAAGGCGGCGGCAATCTCGGCACGAACGGCAGCGTCGCCTTCATGTTCAAAAAAATGGGCGTGTTTCGGCTCGATCCGACAGGCATCGAGCAGGATGATCTCGAGCTCTATCTGATCGATCATGGTCTCGAAGAAATGGGCGAGAGCACCGGCGAAAAAGGCGAGCCCGAACTTGTGGTGCGCTGCGCCTTCGAAGATTTCGGCAAGGTGCAAGAGGCGCTCGAGGCACGCAAGCTCGCCCCGCTCAAGGCCGAGCACGAATACATCCCCATGGCGCCCACCGAGCTTCCGGAGGACAAGGCCGCCGAGGTGCTCGCCGTCATCGACAAGCTCGAACAAGACGACGACGTGCAGAGCGTGTTTCACACGCTGGCCTGATCGCGCGGCGATCAGTTGATCGCGTTCTCCGTTCGCAGCACGAAGCGCACTTCGATCGCGCCCGCCCGCCGAAAGCGCAAGGTGATCGGCAGCGAATCACCCGCTTTCAAAGATTGATCAAGCCCCATGATCATGAGGTGCAGCCCACCGGGCGCGAGTGCCACCCTAGCACCCGCGGGCAGAGTCACGGCCTCGACCTCGCACATGCGCATCACGCCGTCCGTCATGGAGGTCTCGTGAATTTCGACGCTCGCGGCGAGTGGGCTGGACGCGGCGAGCAGTTCCTCGGCGGCAGTGCCACGATTGAAAATCAGCGTGTAGCCTGCGGCCACCGGTACGCCGGGTGCAGCGATGCGCGCCCAAGACTCGCGGATCTCGAGGGTCGAGGTGGTCGCACGCGCCGCGGCGGGTGTCGCGGCCTCGCTGCTCGCGGCGACGGCGAGCGCCAAGGCCACGGCGGCTGCAAAGGCGCGCCGCGCGCGCAGCAGCCACCAGAGTCCGGGCAGACCGGCCACCACACAAATCAGTGCGAGCGCGGCGCCAACCGCCGCGAGGACAGGCACGCCGGAATCGGTGAGTACGCCGACCCCGGTGGGGCCTAGGGCGAGACCGACGAAGTTCGCGAGCAACAGATAAAGGGCCACCACCTGACCGCGCAGACGCGGCGGCGTCACCTCGACGAAGGCGAGCGAGGCGATGCTGAAGGTGACGGCGAGCGCTGCAAACAGCAAACCCGCGAGCAGCAGCGAGAGCTGCGCGGATTCGGCGAGTCCAACCAGCACGGCGCAAGGCACCATCACGCAGGCCCCAGCGAAGATCGTACGCAACACGGCATCGGCGACGCCGCGCACGGCGAGCGCCTGCGTGGCGAGTCCCGCGATGAAGTTGCCGATGAGCGCACAGCCGAGAATCACGGGCCCCAGCCACTGACCGACCTCGACGGCCGTCCAGCCGTGATCGCGGATAAACACGGAGGGCAACCAGGCCGAGACTGCCGTGCTGATGACATAGAGCGCACACATCGAGGCGAGCATGGGCACAAAGAAATCGCGCTGACGAACCAGATGCCGCCAAGCCGCACCGAGCGAGCGCCACTCGGCGTCGGTCGCGCTCGCGGGGGTGGCGCTCCCGGTGGGCGCGACTGCGCCCGCGCCAGCGCCCGCGCGGGCGGCGCGCGGCTCGCGCAGCAGCAATACGAGTAGCGCGATCGGTCCGCCGGCGAGCCCCGCGAGCATGAACACCACCTGCCAAGGCTCGCGCCCCACAAACCACTCGCCGATCACGGGCAGCGCCGTCGCCCCGCTCTCGGCAAAGGCGATGAAGCTGCCGCCGAGAATGAGGCTGAGCCCCGAGCCCACCGCGAGCCCGGCGGTGAACACTGCGACGGGCAAGGCGCGTCGCTGCGGTTCGAAGAGATCTGCCAGCAGCGAGACCGCTGCCGGCACGAGCGCCGCCTCACCAAAACCCACACCGAAACGACAGAGCAGCAACTGCCAATATTCGGTGGCAAAACCGGAGGCAAAAGTCATCGCCGACCAAAACACGATGGCGATGGCCATCAAACGCACGCGATGCACACGATCTGCCAACCAACCGAGCGGCAAGCCCATCGTCGCGTAAAAAAGGCCGAAGGCCGGACCCTGCAGCACACCGATCTCGGTGTCGGTGATGCCGAGGTCGAGTTTGATCGGCTGCACGAGCAAGGTGAGGATCTGCCGATCGAGAAACGACACGGCATAAGCAGCCAGCAGCACGCCGACCGCAAACCAGCCGCCCAAGCCCGCACCGGCCACGCCCGCACCAGAGAGAGGTCTCGCTGCGCTCACTGCTCTTCACCCTTGTCCGTATCGCCCTGCTTGTCTGCCTCGTCCTGCGGAAGCCTTACGCCTCGTCGGCGCAATGCCTCGCGCAAGATGAACTCGATCTGGCCATTCACGCTGCGCAAGTCATCCGCCGCCCAGCGCTCGAGCTCCCGCCAGAGCGCGGGATCGATGCGCATCAGAAATGACTTTCGCTCCGCCAAGCTGCGCTCGAGGGTGCTGGCTTGGGATCAGTTGTAGAGCGTGCCGGTGTTGATCACGGGCTTCGCCTCGGAATCGCCACAGAGCACGACCATGAGATTGCTGACCATCGCCGCCTTGCGCTCGGCGTCAAGTTCGACGACGCCGCGCCGTGCAAGATCAGTCAGCGCCATCTCGACCATGCTGACTGCGCCCTGCACGATTTTTTGCCGCGCCGCGAGTACCGCTTCGGCCTGCTGACGACGCAGCATCGCCTGCGCGACCTCGGGAGCGTAGGCCAGATGCGTCAGCCGCGCCTCCTCGACTACAACCCCCGCGGGCGCAAGACGCGTCTGCAGCTCCTGCTGCAGGGCGACCGAAACCTCATCGGTCCCACTGCGCAAGGTGATCTCGTGTTCCTCGCCATGATCGTAGGCGTACTGACTACCCAAGTGGCGAACCGCAGATTCCGACTGGATGCGCACGTACTCGTCGTAATCATCGACATCGAACATCGCCTGCGCCGTGTCGTGCACCCGCCAGACGACCACCGCGGCGATCTCGATCGGATTGCCCTGCTTGTCGTTGACCTTGAGCCGCTCGCCGTTGAGGTTGCGCGAGCGCAGCGAGATCTTCATGCGCGGGTTTTTCTTGATCACCGTCGCGGTGGTTTTATCACTCCCCGAGACGGCGCCCATGGTGGCAGCCGTTGAACTTCCGTTCGAATAAAACGGGTTGCCGAAATGAAAGCCTTCTTTGCGCACCGTGCCTTTGTAATCGCCGAACAGCACCAGCACCCGCGCCTCGTTCGGCTGTAGCGTGAAAAAACCGAACAGCGAGATGAAGAACGCCGTGCTAACGAGAACGCCGATCAGGACCATGCCGGGCGAGTCATCCTGCGCGCCATAGAGGATGGCCCCGATGCCGATAAACGGCAGTATGAGCACCATGGGCAGAAAGACCCAGCCGCTCGAAACCGTGATGGGGATCTCGTGACTGGCGGGACGGGACGGGTGTGACATGCTCGACGCTCCTGACGAACCGACTCCGATGGAGTCGACCAGGCGCCGATACTAAAGTGATATCGCTTAGAAATCAAATGGCGCGCCCGAAGAGATTCGAACTCCTGACCTCATGGTTCGTAGCCATGCGCTCTATCCAACTGAGCTACGGGCGCGTCGAGCCGCGAAGTATAACACGCAGGCGACTTTTCAAGAGTGGACGCCCGATCAGCGCGCCTCCAGCACCTTCATCCATTGGATGAATTGCCGCTGATCAAACGCGTTATCGTCTTTCAGCGCGTCGAACAGGCGATTGATATCGCTGCGGCGCGCGCCGTCGACCTGCAAGCTCGACAGCATCACCACCATACCCATCGCGGCCTGCTCGGCGGCCGCAGGGTCCGGGAAAGCGCCCTGACGCGCCGACTCCGCGAGCGCTCCGACGATCGTATTGAGGGTGGTCGCATTCCAGTTGACGGTCGCGAGTTGCCCATCGATCGTCGCGAGCGATGCCCGCGACTCCGCCAGCGCCGCACGCAGCATGCCGGCATCGCCGTGCGCCGCGCGCTGCAGATTCGTCACGGTCTTGGCGAGCTCGGCAGCCCCGCCAAGACGCAGCGCGGCCGCGACCCGCTGCAACACCAGCAGATGGGCATCCTGCCAACGCAGATCACCCGGCGCGACGCCGAGCGCACTCGAGCCGCGCCAGTCGGTCAACTTGAGGTCACGATGACAGGAATGACAGGCGAACACGCTGAAGTCGGCCAGCGGACCACGACGCCCGCTGCCGTGCTGCTCGATGAGATCGAGCTGACGGCGCGACGCCTCGACCAAACCTTTGGCCCAAAGACCCGCGTGGTTGAGCTGCGCTTTTTTGCGATAGTGCTCGCGGCCGCCACTCGTGCGCCACAACTCGAGATAGCTGTCGAGCTCGAACACGAGCCGCGGATGACCCGCAGCCATCATCTGATGATTGGCGAACCGGTTGTTCTCGCCAACATGGCAGGCCAAGCAGGTCCGCGTGAGTTCCCGGGTCTGCTCGAGCGGCACGAGGCCTTGCGCCAGACTCTCTGAGCGCGGAATACGCGGTTTTTGATAATGGGTCGACAACCACTTCTCTGCGCCGCCATGACAGCCTTCGCAGCCGATACCATCTTCGATCTGGAAGCGCGGGCCGCGCTGCGCCGCAGGCACGGCATCAGCGTGACACGCAAGACAGGCTGGCGCTTGATGCGCAGGACCGATGCCCATGCGCCGCGCGATCTCCTGAGATTCCTTGCTCAACAGCGTGCGATACGCGCCGGAGTGCGGATCAAACTGCGACCAGGTGGTGTATTCGTTCTGCAGCGCATCATACGCCTGCAACGGTTTGCTCGAGCCGTGACAAAGCGACGATGCGCAAGTCGCCACGCCCTCGTGTCGGGGCGAGTTGCCGTCGGCCGCTCGCGTCATCGTCGACCAGGACAACAGACTGAGCAGCAGACCCATCAAAGAAATATGTCGCCAACTCATCGTGCGTCCCTCTTCGCTTGCATGGCTGTCGGGTTGTCCTCGACGAACCAGGGCTCACCTTTCTCATTCAAATAAAGCCGCTGCATTTCCGGCAGGTTGAACGGCCGCGAACCGCGACGCCCGAACACCGCCACCTGTCCGCCGCTCTCATCGACGGCACGGTCGCGCTCAAGCGGTCGCGAGAGACTCAGCGCCGGGGCACGCGTCGCCCGGCGCGCGATGAGTTCGGGGCGCGGTTCGGGACTGAAGCCGTAGAAATTGGGCTGCGAGGACGGGCTCGTCAGCTGTATCACCTTGAGCCCACCCACCCCATCAGCCACATAGGCAAAGAGCGATGCATTCGTCGAGGCGATCATCACGTCACGCGAGTCGACGAGACCGCCCTCGGCGTTCCACGACTGCACGAGCCGTGGTGACTGCGGTCGCTTGACGTCGATGATCGCCATGCCTTCCTTGCCGTTGGCGACATAAGCGTAAGTCCGCGCTACCGTAAACCCGGCGGCATTGGCGAGCGGCACCGTGGCTGCCGGCAACTTGCGCGGTTTTGCCGGCACCGTCACATCGACGACCTCGAAGCCGCGCGCGCTCGTGACGAAGAGATAGCGGAACTGCAGCACCGCAACTCGCGGCGCATCGAACGGAATCTCTGCCAGCAGCCTCGGCACGGTGGGCACCGCAAGATCGACGATCACCACCGCACGCGGTGTGGAGACGTAGGCAAGATTGCCGGCCATCGTCAGATGGCTCGCGCCAGTGAGCTTCCCGGCCGGATTCCAGGTGAGCGTGCGGCGCAGGAAGTTGTTCCTGAATTCGCCGTCCGCCAGTGTGTTGATATCAACGAGGAAGAGACCCTCGATCGCATCCGTGACGACCGCGAAGTTGTAGATCGGCAGGAAAGGCTGCTCGAGATTCGCCTTGCGCATCAGATCGCCTTCGTTACGCGGCGGATGCACGGGTTGGGTGGTAGCGAGCGCGACGCAGGTTGCATTGCGGCTCTCGACCTCGGTGTCGTGACCGAGCGGCGAGAACGGCGCACTAATCAGTTTTTGACTGAAGCCCTTGTTGGCGATGCTCGCAGAGTCGAGAACGCGCAGACCGCGCTTGCCCTCGGCCGAGAAGATGTACTCGCCACGCATCTGCACGCAGCCCGCAGCACCGCCCGCAAGAGTGCTCATGCGGCGCAGTTCGCGCTTGCGACCAAGATGTTCCTCGAACCACTTGGGATAGGCGTAGCGATGCAGATAACTGCCGATCACCGCCTGCGGTTCATCCCACTCGGTCACTTCAATGGCGGCGACACCCTTGGCGGTACCGACCCAGGCATTGAAACCGGAGAAATTGATGAACTGCGTCCCGTAGCCGAGCGTTTGCGCGACGATTGCGTTGTTGTCGCCATCCTTCGACAGATGACAATCACTGCAGGTCTTGGTCTCGGTCTTGCGCTCGGTATGCGGGTAATGCGCATTCATGGCCTGCGAACTGTAGCCCGAGGCGGCAATCGGCGGCTGCTGGATATAGATACGCTCGCGATTAGAATTCATTGACGAGAGCACGAGTGCCGACGACGAACGCACCGGAGCGATCTTGCCGCCCTCGCTCGGTCCCCGCAGCCCGAGCATGAAGATGTCCTCGCGCAGCACCTGCGGGTTGTAGGTGGCGAAGTTGCGCGTCGTGCCGCCCTCGTAGCGATGGCGATCGGTCTTCCAGTTGGCTTCGATGGGCAGGTGGCAACCACCGCAGCTCGTGGTCCACGAGGTGTGGCAGGCGTAGCACTCCATCTTGTCGTCATTGTGCGCGAGCATGTCCCACGGGATATCGGGGCCCCATTTCTGTTCGCCGGTTCCCTTGGCCATGGTGTGTGCGCGCGCGGCCTTGGCGTTGTACTGCGGGGATTTCGGCGAGTTCGAGTCCTTCACCTGCGACACTTCCCACTCGAGCCCCGGCGTCAACACCGAGCGCTGAATGAGCGTCTCGCCGCGCCACTCGAAACGCAGCTTGCCATCGGGGTTGCGGATCGTGGCGAGATTGGTGCCCGCCTTGGCTGCGGCAGGCCCGGAGGTGCGCAGGTTGGCGCGTGCCGCCGTGGTGCCGTGGCAATCTTTGCAGTCGATCTCGACAGCCGCAGCCACCGAGCCATGCAGATAGCCGTTGCCATGCGAGTCCTGCGCGAAGTGGCAATCGACGCAGTGCATGCCCACATCGACGTGGATCGAGGACATCTGCACGGTCTTTTGCCACTTCTGCGGATCGTCGGCCGCGATCGTATTGCCCTCGGCGTCGAGCAGATTGCCTTCGCGATCGCGCTTGTGGATGGCGCGGAAGTTCCAGCCGTGACCGTGATAATCAGCGAACTGGGTATCTTTGAGCTGCGGGTTGAGCGAACTCACGTTCTTCAGGAATTCGAGGTCGGCCCACTTGCCGCGCGGCGCTGCGCCCTCGGGGTTGCGATCGAGCACTTCGCGGATTCGCTCGGCGCTCGGAAACTGCTGCTCCTCGGGCCACATGAACGGCGCATCCGACTCGTAATCCCACATCGTATAGCCGAGGTACGAGTTGATGAACATGTTCGGCTGGTGCATGTGACAGATCATGCACTGGCTGGTCGGAATGGCTCGCGAGAAAGAATGCGTGAGCGGGTGCCCGCTGCGATCCTTAGGGATGGTCGGATCAACCGTCTGCGAGCGTCCGTCATGGCCGAACTTCGCATAAGGACCCGAATGCCGCGGATCTCGATCGTTCGCATACACCACGTGGCAGGAGCTGCAACCCGAGGAGCGAAAGTCCCCCGGATTGTCGTTGGTCCCCATGAACCACATGAGCGGATCATTGAGACGCGTCTTGTGAATATTGAGCACCGGCACGGCGATGCGCCCACCGGTGCCCGGGCCGCGGTTGGATTGCTTGATGTCCGGTCGACCGGGCTCCTCGAGACGCTGGGTCTGCCCGAGCACGTTCGGTACGCCGGTTTCGGGGAAAAGATTGGTGATGTTGCGGCCGCCGCGTTCGAAGACGCGGAAGATGTCGGCGGGCGGCAGGTTTTCCCAGCGCGGCAGCGGATAAACGCGCTCGATGAGTTCGTAACGATCACGCTCTTCGGCGGTCGTCTTCGCGCCCTCGATGATCGCCGCCTTGCCGTCGCGAGTGTAGCCCTCGCCCAAAATGTAATTTTTGAAGGGCAGCAAGCCATTGTTGTATGCCGCACCGCCCCAGAACATCGCAGCGGTCGCCATCAGACTGCGTTTGGCATCCTCGATGGTGCGCGCGTGACAGGCACCACAGGCTTCGGGCGCAGCGCGATAGTCGCCGGGATTGACGAAACGGATGTACTCGGGGCTTTCCTGATTGAGGAGCGCATAGGTGCGCTCCGGCGTCGCGCTCGAGGGATAGTGCCAGGCATCGGGAAAACGCGGCAGAACATGCGCCGCATCGCGCGCCTTCGCATAGTCGGGATCATTGCGCATGGTGCTCGGATCATTCGGACCCACCCAACGCACGTTCGCGGCACCGCCGTGGCAATCGGTGCAGCCGAGCACGACACCGGGATTGGCGTGCATGCTCGGCTGATCAGTCGCCGTGTGACAGCCAAGACAACCGCTGCTTTTGGCCGCGGCGTCGTCCGGCGATTGTCGTTCCGGAGCGGGCGGTGCCGTGACATACACACGCTCGACGGCCTTTGCACCCTCGCTCGAGGTCGCGAGATTGACTGCCTCAGGCAAGGCTGCAAGTCCGGCGAGGGTCAAAAGGATCGCAAGTGGTTTCTTCATGGCGAGCAATGGATCAGTAAGTGAGCACGAGATTGCCGAGCACGGCATACGCCGCTTCATCCCGGTAAAGATCGCGGTAACCCTCTCCCGGCAGCAGGGTGGCGATGGAGAGGCGTCCGACGATGTTCTGAATGGCGAGTGGCCGCCAGATCACGGCGACCGAGGCATCAAGACCGATCTCTCGATCGATGCTGCCTTGCGCGCGTGCGACCTGCAGCGTCGTCGTATCGACGAACTGCAGCCAATTGAGGTTGGTGCTGATGCGCAGCGTCGGCGTGAGGTCGAAATCCGCACCGACACCGATGAGCTGCAGACCGGGATTGGAGAAATTCGACTGACCGAAATCTTTGGATGATCGCAACGAATTCAACAACCCGTTGCGTCCCGAGAGCGACACGCGACCACCGCCGATCAGCGGCACCGGCTCACGAATCCAGAAACTCGTGTCCGCCCCGGCAAAGAGCGGGTTCTCGTAGATGGCATCGAAGCCCTCGCCACGCCCATCGAACGGGTCTTCATCCGCCGAGCCCCAAGCGAGCGACGCACGGGCGCGAATCCAGGAGAAATCCTTGGACACCTCGGCGGCAAAGAATCCCGCACGGATTCGCTGCGGTCGATCGACGAAGGTCCCGCGTTCGGCATCACCGGTGGCGAAATACGCCGAGGCTGAAACATTCACTCCGCCGAGATGTCCATCGCCCGACAGACCGACATACGTGACATCGTAATCGCCCGAGCGCTCGACACCGAGCGACACCGGCCGCTGGATGATGCCGTTGTCGTCGTACTGGATCTGTCCGCCCTCGCGGTTGCGGTTGTGGATCACGGTGCCTTGGGTAGTGAAGCCGAGCACCGGCCAGTCCTGCCGATAGAGATTGGCGACGAATACATCGTCATCGCGCAGCGCAGCGAGACCGCGCGAGAAAACGTCGTTCAGACCGCTGTTCGCATCCTTGTCGAGACGACGAAACCACGCGATGTTGTATTGATACTTGTTGTCGTCACGGATGCCGAACAGGCGTGCGCCGAACAGGGCGTCGTTCAGCAGGAAACCACGGAAGTCCGCGGTGAAGGGCTGAATGCCGACGCGCAAACTGTCGAAGTCGTAGCGAGTCGAGACGTTGCGCAGGTGACGATCGACAAACGCCGCCTGCAGACCCACCGCAGAGTCGTAACGCGTGGTGGAGGCATCCGCCGGTGCACGCAAAAGTCCGCGTTCATCCACGGTGACTCGCGTGACGTTGAACGCCGGCGTGAAGCGAAACTCCCAATCAGGTGGCTTGAAGACCGTGTTGCCCTGATAGAGGACGGTCTCGAGCGCAAAGGTCTGCGCCCACACCTGTTGCGTCGGACTACCAAACGTGTCGAGTGATCCCGGACTCTGGGTGACGGGACCACCCACCGGCAACGGGAACTCACGCGGCTCGTAGAGCGTATCGGAGATGCCGATCACTGCGATGTACCAGTCATCGCCGAATACCGGTCGATCACCCTTCAGTCGATTGTGGCCATGATAGGGATCGAGCAGGTTTTCTTTGATACCGATCGCCTCGATGATGCGCCATCGATCCGGCAGGCCCTGCAGCGGACCGATTTCCTCGAGCGGCGCCGGGTTGATGCGCCGCGGATCACAGGGCTCAGGCGTGTACTCGAGCACGGGCACCGTGGTGCTGCGTCGCGTAGGTTCGACCGGCGGCGCAGGCGGGCAAGGTTCATCGGCCACGGCCTTGCCCGCGAGCAGCGCACCGATCAGTACCGCAATCCATGCGCGCTCAGAGGCCACTGCAAGGCTCCTGTTCGTTCGAGTCGAGGAAAGGTGCCTGCGGGCAGGCGACGTAACGCAGACGCGCACCACGCGGCACCAGTTGGTCGGAGCGACGATTGACCGACGCATGCTGCGGACCGCTTGCGCCGAGTCCGGCACGCGCGACGCCCAGGAAGGCGATCATGTCGTCCTGATCAATCCCATCACCCGACACCCCGATGGCACCGATCAATTGCTCACCGCGATAGATCGGCACGCCGCCCGGGAAAATCTGCAGGCCATTGGCGAGACCACGCACCGCACCGCTGGCGGCAAAGCCGCGATCAAAGCCACCGACGCCGCTGCAGTTGCGCGGCGTGTCCGGCGCCGCGCCGAGCACAAAGGCGACATGCTGGATGATCGCGTTGTGCACGAGATCGAGTTGCAAGCCGGTATTGAGCGGACTCCACTGAGTCGCCGGCTTCGACAACGGTCCTGTCGGATTGCCGTCGACGCCATCGGGATAGTTGGGGCGTGCGAGATTACCGATCGCGCGCGCCGAGAACGCCGTGTTGCCATCGGCCAGAGCGCTCGGCAAGCCGAGAAAGACGCGCATCGTCGTGGCGTACTGCGACGGTGACTCCTCGCGCAGTCGCACGAGTCCGCGATTGAGATACACCGCAGGCGCCAGCGCATTGAGTCGTTCGGCTGCCGTGCGCGACGAGAGAAACGCGGCACCGCGCGCCTTCTGCACCGACACATCAATACCGAATACGGGCGCATCGCGCGTACGCACGAGACCCAACACTTCACCTTGCGAGTCGACCACGGTAATCGACACGCGCGCTGGCGAATCGAGCGGCCGCCTGATCTGCGCGCGACTACGATTCGCGGTGCGCAGCGCACTCGAGAGGATCGCTTTGACCTCGGCAGCAGTCAGTGCGCCGCTCGCCTCACTGCCCGCCCGCGGTCGATACCGCTCCACCCCCGCCGCATCAACCAACACGAAGGCGTCGAGCCCCGCGTAATCCTGGGTGTCGGCGCGAATGCCGGAGCGCGCTTGGCCAAAGGCCGTACCGGCGCGCAGTGCCGCCGCGTTGTAGCCCGGGACCGCAACGAGCTGCCCTGCGCTACCCGCGAGCGAGGCGAACGCCGGCGGCGCATCGATGCGCGAGCGCAAATCTTCCGTGCGCGCATCGCTGAAACGGAGCGTTTTGCCATCGGCGGTGATGCGATCCGCGCGCCGATCCTCGGGCGCCACGAGCGGTCCCGCTGCGGCGAGCGCGACCGCCTCATCGTTGTCGGTATCGACATCGAGCACGTTGCGATCGATGCCGTAGACGCCATCGACCACCACGCCGACGCCGCCCACCGGCGTGCCATTGCGATAGAGCGGAAAGCCGCCGGGATCGGCCGCAAGTCCGAGCGGCGAGCGCTTCGGACCCGTCTCGGCCTCTTCCGCGGTCTGTCGCGCAGTAATGTCCGAGCAAGGCAACTGACTGAACTGCACGCCAAAGAGCGGGCCGCCAGGCGTCAACAATTCACCGGGGTTGAAATGCGACTGCACGATTTGGCTCGCCGTGCGCGTGCTGAAGGCGTTGCCTTCGCTCGACAGATAAGCGCCGGTGACCGCCTTGGAGATCGCCGCCATCGTGGCCGGGATCAGCTCAATGTTTTCGAGTCCGCCATCAATCGGCGTCGAGGCCGCATCGACGGTGCGCAGGGTGACGGTGTCGAGTGCGCCGTTCATGCGAAACACGCCGAGCACATTGCCGACCCGATCGACGACAGCAATCGTCGCCCGCACGCCGCGGGCCTGCGCTTCGGCGACACCGCGCGCCATCACCGACTCGATATCACTCACCGAGAGCGCCGTGCTGGCATTGGCGCAACTGCCGTCACAGCCCGCCTGCGTACTCGCAGTGCTCCCGGTACCCGCGCCGCCGCTGCCGACCGCGCCCGTATTGGCGCCCCCGCCGGAACCCGACGAACCGCCGCCGCAGGCGCTCGTCAGCACCGCGCACAGCAACAAAGAAATGATCTGTCGACTCATCTGCTGCATCGACTGCTTCATCGACGGACTGCCGCCTCACGCAGGACCTTTTCCATCGCCGGGACCCACCGCGGCTCCGTGCGATCGTGGAACACGTGGCACGAGGCACAGGGGCTCGGCGTGCGCACGAGCCCACCCTCGGTGCCGGTCTCGCCGCCGTGACAATCGCGACATACGGCGATCTGCGGCATCAGCACATCGCTCGCGAGCTCCGACTTCGCCGCTGCATGGCAGGTTTCGCATTGGGTCTCGCCGATCGCGTGCGCCGCGTGATCGAAATGCGCCTTGGGCATGAACGTTCGCGTCAAGCGCACCGGCGCCACGGTCCAAGCCGGCTCGTTGAACGAACCGCTGCGGGTGACGATGTGACAGTCGGCACAGACTCGTCGCTCAAAGATATCGGCCGCCATACGATTGGCTGACTCGCGCGCATTGCCTAGAAGCTGTGCCCGGGCACCCGCAGAGGCCGACGCACCCGGCGGCGCAGTGCGTCCCTGCCCCGAGTTGGCCAGCGGGTCCGCGTAGCCACCCAAGAAGCGACGGCTGTAATGATCGATGAGTGTCTGCATCACCTCGGCGGGCTCGCCGTGCGGCAGCTTGCGTTCCGGTTCCGCAGGGTCAAAGCCCAACGTGTGACAGGCACTGCAGTGCTGCTCCATGTTGACGGGCAGAAACCCCTTGCCGTCGTCCCGTGGGGCATGACAATCGGCGCACTGCATGACGACTTCGCCCTGCAGTGCCTTGATGCCCTTCGGGTCAAGATGTGCGGCGTGCGTGAACTTGAGGTTGGAGTTCTCGGCAATCTTTGTCTCGCCGAGCCTGGCGCGGGTCACGGTCCACTGCGGCGCCGTCAGCAAACTCACCTGAAAATCCGGATGCGCAGCGGCGAAGTCGGTGACCGGCAGGGCCTTGTCACTCGCGCCATGATCTTGCGGCTGCGCATGACAGTCCGAGCAGATACGCGTATCGAGCTGCACGAGGTTCGAGGGTTCGTCGTGCTCGACATGGCAAGTCGTGCAACGCGCGAGTTGCTGCTCGGCGGCAGCAGGATGATTCGCCGGTACGTGCTGATGCAGCGTCGTCGAATGACAGTCGAGGCATTGCTCGTTGCGCACCCGACGAAAAGGCTCGGCATGACAGGACTCGCAACTCACCTCGAGATTGGCATGCGCCGAATGCAGCGGCCCGGAGGTCCATTGCAGGTCACTCGGCACGGGACTGCTGCGCAGTCCGCTGAGCGCCGCCTCGCCCTGTCCCAAGAAATACCATGGCACGGCGAGACAGAGCAACAGCGTTGCGAGCGCGCCTGCCCAGGCCCACGGGCGCTTGCGCCAACCTGCCTCGGCGAGCGTCAACGCAAACTTCGGCATCGGTGCATCGTCGGCGCGCACTGTTTCGCGCGCATCACGCTCCACCGAAATCGCTGCATCGATGCCTGCGTGCGGCTCGAGCACCTTGATGAGCATGGGTCCGAGACTGACCTCATCACCCACGCGCAAGCTCGCATCGCGCTGCAATCGACCGTTGATCTCGGCCTGCGCGGGCGGCGTGCACGAGATCATCAACGTCTCACCCGCACGCGTGAAGCGCGCATGCTGCAACGCGATGCGCGGGTCGTTGCAGTGGATCTGTTGATCGGGGGCGCGACCGAAGCCGATCACGTCTGCATCGACTACCCGGTCACTCGCGGCGACGGCCGCGGTGTTTTCCTTCTCCAGCGTACGAATCAGGATGCGCATCGGATCACCAGTAGAGGAAAACGCTGACCACGTGTGCGACCAGCGTGCCGATCAACGCCAGCGTCACGGGTACGTGAAAATAGAGCCATACGTCTAGCCAGCCGCGGATCTGCGCGTCGCGCCGCAGGCGTCGAAGCAGATTGCGACGCGTCGCAACGATGCTGAGCAGATCGCCGACGCGACGAGTTACCTCACCGTCGGTGCTCGCCGCGAGTTCGTTGCCGAGCCATTCGAGCAAGGCAACCTGATCGGCATTCGCAGCGCGTGCGCCTTCACCCCCGGTCGAAGGCAGCGTCAGCATGGAGCGATCGCGACCGCCCAAAATCGCCCGGGCGCTGCCGCCAAGCAGGGTGCCCTCGCGGTTCGAGCGGAACACGTCACCAAATCGGCGCGGCATCTCCGCGGTGATGCGCAGCGCGCGCTGATCAAGATCGTCGATTTCACCCAGCAGCAGCTCTGGCTTGCTGCCGGCGCGGTTCACGGACATCTGCTGCGGATAGCGCAGATAAGCCACGACACCCACGATGCCGCTGACAATCACGATGACCATCAGCACGTAGCAGAGCGTGTGCAGGTTCCAGCCGAACTGGAAGCCAGTGTGCAGGGTCGCGACAATGATCAGCGCCAGCCCGAGGTATACGTGCGCGCTGGTCCAGCCACGCAGCGTACCGAATGCCGAGGAATAGCTGCGCTTGCGGATCCCGAGGGCGGTCAACCAAAGAATGAGTGCCGCACCGATGCCACCCAGCGTGTAACCGAGCCAGGTTCCGCCATTCGGTGGCGAGAGCGGCTCGTGCCAGGCGTACAACACGATCGAGACCGCGCAGAGCAGCAGCGAGATTTTGAGGTAGCGACGGTTGGCATAATCGAGCAGTGACTCGTGCATGATCAGTACCTCGACGCGTCCTGCTGCACGAAGGCCACGAATTCCTCGGGACTGACACGCAGGGCGGCGCCGGTCGGACAGGCGCGTACACAGGCGGGCCCACCATCCTGACCCTTGCACATGTCGCACTTGACGGCTTTCTTGACCGCTTTGGGTGCGCCGTGTCCGCCATCGTCATGATGGTGATGGTGCGCACGGCCAAGCCCCTGCACTTCGCCATAGACGCTTTCTTTGTCGCCACCAAACATCAGCCAAGAAAGCAGCGAGGGCTGCTCGGGTGGTGGCCCGGACAAATGAATAACGCCATAAGGACAATTGCGCTCGCAGTTGCCGCAACCGATGCAGTTATCGCCGACGAACACCTCGCCATTTGGCGAGCGACGGATCGCATCCGGCGGACAATCCTTCATGCAATGCGGATCTTCGCAGTGACGACACGAGGTCGGCACATGCACGTTGGCGAAGGTCGGTCCCGCGGCGCGATCGAGTCGTGACGTACCGCCATGCGTTGCGGCACAAGCGCGCTCGCAGTTGTCGCAGCCCACGCACAAGGTTTCATCGATCAGCAGCACGTCGGTGGCTTCGCCGAGGCCCTGCTTCAACAGGAAGGAAATCAGCGCGCCCGCGTTGTCCTGGCCCTGCAGTCGAGTGTTGCTGGCCACACGTTGTCGTACCGTGGCCTCGAGTTCGGCGCGCAGATCCGGGTTTTTCTGCAAGAGCTCCGCGAAAGTTTCGGCATCGAGGCTGATGGTTTCGGTCGCCACGCTCGCCCGGACCGTAGCGCTGCGGCGGGTATTGCCCATCAAACCCATCTCGCCGACGTAATTGCCGGCGGCGACATACGAGGTGACGATCTCGCGACCGCCGACCGCACGCAGCACGGCGAGTGAGCCGCTGCGCACGAGATGCAGCGCATCAGCCTCATCACCCTCGGAAAACACCACCTGCCCCGCTTTGTAGCGATTCAGCTTGGATTTGGCGGCAATCGGCAGCAGCTCGGCGGTCTTGGCCTTGGGTGCAAAACCGCTCTGGATCGCGCGGACGATGAAGGTTTGATCGACCACCGCGCGTGCCGCATCGACCGAGCTCAGCAACTTCAGCACATCGCGACGTGGCGTCTCGATGAGCACGCAGTCGCGCCCAGCGAGCACCGTCGCCGTGCGTCGTCGCCCCGAGAGCAGACCCATCTCGCCAAAGAATTGACCGGGCACGAGCGGGATGCGCTTGGCCGGATCGTTCTCGTCGATCTGGATTTCGACGCCGCCACGGAAAATCGTATAGAACGAATTGGTGTAGTCGTTGCGCTTGAAGACCACATCGCCCTGCTTCGGCACATGGATCGTGCTGCCGAGCAACAGCTCGCGAAACATCAGCGGATTCACGTCCGTGAACAGCGGAATCTGCTGCTGCATCGCCTGCAGCGTGTCGGTCACCGTCCGGTGACCCGGAATACCCGCGAACTTCGCCTCGAGCAGCGGCTCATCGGCAGGCGCCACCGGGTTGCCACGAATGAACTCCACGACCTCGAAGCCCTGATTCATCGCCTGCTTGATGAGCGGATAGCCGCCGAGTGCGCCGATCACGTACATGCCAGGCACATTCGACTCGTAGGAAGTCGACAAAGTCGGCAGCGACGAGGGATCGGTCGAAGGAAACTTGATGCCGCAGGACTCGACGAACTTGCGCGGCGGCGTGGCCCCGAGACGCGCGATGATACGATCGCAGGGCAGTTTCATTTCGCCATTGGCGGTGTTGAGCGTGAGTCGATACGGCTTCTCTTCGCCGGGTGTTTCTTCGAGCAGGCTGCACTGCGTCGAATAGAGGCAGGACACCTTGCCTGCCTCGATGGTTTTGAGGATCAGGGCGAGGTTGCCGTCCTTGCAGCGTGCGAACTCGGGCGATCGATTGACGAGGTACACGGTGTTCTGCTTGGCGAGCGCAACGGCGTTTTCGATCGCCGCGTCACCCGCGCCCACCACCACGATCGTCTCGCCCTTGTATTCATCCGGGTCGTCGAGCGTGTACTGCACGCAAGGCAGCCCATCGCCTTTGATGCCGAGGCGGCGCGGATTACCCTGCAAACCGATGCCGAGGATGACGTTGTCGGCGAGCACCTCGCTGCCATCTTGCAGCTTCAGTCGAAAGTCGCCCTTCGAGCCAGTGATGGCGACGACTTCGGCGCCGTAGCGAATGTTGACCTTGTGAGTGTCGAGTCCTTCCGACCACTCGCCAAGGATCTTCTCGCGCGTGCCGGCTTCGAAGCGCATCGGGCTGCGCAGCGGCAGCACGTTGGGCTCGGCCATCACGTGCTTGCCTTTCTGGTAGCGCTGAATGGTGTTCGCATGTGCTGCCGTCTGCTCGAGCAGCACATGCGCCACACCCACTTCGGCAGCGCGGGCCGCAGCGCTCAAGCCTCCCGGCCCGGATCCGACCACGGCAATGGAGACTTTACTCATCGGCTGCACGCCCCTTCATCGATCAAGCGAAACATCAACCGCCGTCGGCGAACTCCGGATAGAGCGTCATGCCGCCACAGACGAAAATCGTCTGCCCGTTGACGTAGTCCGAATCGTCCGAGGCCAGCCAAACAGCGGCCTTGCCGATATCCGCCGGCTGACCGACGCGCCCGTAGGGAATGAGCTCGAGCAGTTTGGCGAGCGCCTCCGGCGTCTCCCAGGCTGGGCGATTGATCGGCGTCGCGATGGCGCCAGGACCGATCGAGTTGACGCGAATCTTGAGCGGCGCGACTTCCTGCGAGAGGCTCTGCATGAAGAGCTTCACGCCGCCCTTCGAGGCTGCGTAGTTGACGTGACCTGCCCAGGGGATCACCTCGTGGACCGAGGACATGCAGATGATCTTGCCCGCAGCAGCCGAGAGACCCGGCTGCACGCCGCGCTTCATCATTTCGCGCGTCGCGCGACGGCTGCAAAGAAACATGCCGGTGAGATTGACGTTGATGACCTTGTTCCATTGCGCAAGCGTCATCTCGTGAAACGCTGCGTCCTGCTGCAGACCAGCGTTGTTGACGAGGATGTCGATCGCACCAAATGAGGACATCATCTGGTCGAACATGGCCTCGACTTGGGCCTCGTCCGACACGTCGGCCTGAATCGCCATCGCGCGGCTGCCCGCAGCCTCGATGGCGGCGATCACCGGCACCGTACCCGCGGCATTGCCCGCGTAGTTCACAACCACATCGGCACCGGCCTGCCCGAGCGCCATCGCGACGCCGGCGCCGATACCCGAGCTCGCGCCGGTGACCAGCGCTTTCTGACCTTTCAACGGTTGGTAAGACATTTCAAAGAATCTCCTGCTGCAGTGCGGTTCAGTGGGAACGCCATTCGTCGATCAACGAGGCAACGAGTCCGGTCCATCCCGTCTGGTGGGACGCGCCGAGACCGACGCCCGTGTCGCCGTGGAAGTACTCGTGGAAAGTGAGGTAGTCGCGCCAGTACGGATCCGTCTGGAATTTTTCGATGTTGCCGTACTCGGGACGGCGTCCATTCGCATCGCGCGTGAACACCGCGATCAAGCGATTGGCATGCTCGGCGGCGATGTCATCGATCGTCCAGGTCTTGCCCGTCTTGTCGGTGATCTTCAGATCCTTGCCGTGCGCCTTGCCGAGTTTGCGCAGCGACTCGATCATCAGAAATGCGGTCGGGAACCAGATCGGTCCGCGCCAGTTCGAGTTGCCGCCCTTGATCTTGCAATCGGCCTCGCCCGGCTCGTAACCAACCTTGTTGTTGCCGAGTCGGAACGGGTGCTCGAGATGAGCGCGCGACAAACTGCGCAGACCGTAGTCGGACATGAACTCGTCCTTGTCGCACAGCCACTGCAGCATGCGCTCGAGCTGCTGCCGATCGACGATGGTCATCGCCAGCGTCTCGCCTTCCGGGTTGCTGATGCGCGAGATGCAGCGACCGACAAGCTCGGTGCGGTTGTTCATGAACCAGTTGAGGTTCGAGCTGAACTCGGGGAACTGCTTCAGCCAGTCGGTCTCGAGACGCTCGACCGCATAGAGCGGGATGAGACCCACCATCGAGCGCACGCGGATCTTCTCGAAGTGACCATCGGGATACCGAAGCACGTCATAGAAAAAGCCGTCGGTGTCGTCCCACAAATCGTGGTCACGCCCACCCTGTCGCTTCATCGCCGCGCCGATATAGACGTAGTGCTGGAAGAACTTGGTCGCAAGCCCTTCGTAGGTGCGGTTTTCCTTGGCGAGCTCGAGCGCGATACGCATCATGTTGAGGCAGAAAAGCCCCATCCAGCCGGTCGCATCCGACTGCTCGAGCACTGCGCCGCCCGGCAATTTCTCCGAGCGATCGAACAAGGTGATGTTGTCGAGACCGAGGAAGCCGCCCTCGAAAACGTTGTTGCCGCGGCTGTCGACCTTGTTGATCCACCAGGCAAAGTTGATCAGCAGCTTGTGAAAGCAGCGCTCCAGGAAGGCCCGATCGGCAACGCCGGAGCGAATGCGGTCCATGTTGTAGACACGCCAGACCGCCCACGGATGCACCGGCGGATTGAGGTCCGAGAACTCCCACTCATAGGCGGGAATCTGTCCGTTCGGATGCTGAAACTGCTCGAACAGCATCAGCCAGAGCTGCTGCTTGGCGAAATCCGGATCGATGACCGCGATCGCGACCGTGTGGAAGGCGAGATCCCAGGCTGCGAACCACGGGTACTCCCACTTGTCCGGCATCGAGAGCACGCGCATCGAGTTCAGATGCCGCCAGTGCTTGTTGCGGATCTCGAGCCGCGAATCGGGCGGTGGCAGGTCCGGGTTGTCGCCCTTCAGCCAAAGGTCAACGTCAAAGATATAGTTCTGCTTAGACCACATCATGCCGGCAAAGGCTTGACGCTGGATGCGGCACTCGTCCTCCGAGGCCCCCTTCGGATGGATGGTCTGATAGAACTCATCCGCCTCACCACGCGCGCGGGCGACGATTTCTTCGACCGCCGTGGCCGTCGCCGAAGCGTCATCGGACAGTCGGAAATGGAACACCACCGAGCCACGCGCCGGCACATTGCGCCGGTAGTGGATACAGGCCTTGGTGCCGTGATGATCCGGGTTCGTCGCCGTCGTTTCGCCGTTGACGATATGGCGGTGGAAAGCGTCCTTGTAGTAGCGGCTGCCGCTCTCGGACATCACGCCATAGAGCCGCTCGACGTTCGATTCGTTGTCGGTGAAGAGCGGTGTGCCATCGGCATCCGTCGAAAAATGTCGCTTGCCGAGTGCATATTTGAACGGCAGGTTGGTGAGCCCGTCGGCGCGCGAATCATCGGCGACGAGTTTCAGCTGCTTGCCGCGCTTGGCGCCGAGTTTGATTTCGGGCGGACGCTTGCGATCCTTGCCCCAACCCCAGGTATTGCGGAACCAGAGCTGCGGGATGAGATGAATCTCCGCATCCTCCGGGCCGCGATTGCAGACCTCGACGCGCACGCAGAGATCCTCGGGACCGTCTTTCGCATACTCGACGAACACGTCGAAATAACGATCCTGATCAAAGATTCCGGTGTCGAGCAGTTCGAACTCGGGGCCGCGACCGTGGCGACTGCCGTTCTCGCGCACCAGCCACTCGTACGGGTACTCGGCATGCGGGTACTTGTACAAGTACTTCATGTAGCTGTGCGTCGGAGTACTGTCGATGTAGAAGTAGTACTCCTTGAGATCCTCGCCGTGATTGCCTTCGGCGGGAATCAGTCCGAACGGACGCTCCTTGAGAATCGGATCACGTCCGTTCCACAGCGCCAAAGAAAAACACAGCAGCTGATACTGGTCGGAAACCCCGGCGAGACCATCTTCGCCCCAGCGGTACGCCTTGCTGCGCGCCATGTCGTGGGTGAGGTGATTCCACGCGGCGCCGTTGGCGCTGTAGTCCTCACGCACCGAACCCCATGAGCGCTCGCTCAGGTACGGCCCCCAGCGGTACCAAGGCGCTCCCCCACGGGCTTCTTTCAGCCGATCATGCTCGGCCGTACGTACCGCTTTCGACATTCAGTCCCCCCCAACGCGTTTGCCGGCCTCTGGCCGCTGCCGCCGTTGTTGTTTTGTTGCCGTAGATTAAGGAGCCCCCGCTCCTTATTTCCAGAATGAAATCAATCTGGATAAAAAACAAGCCGGAGCGGATGAATTTCTTGTGACCGACTGCTGGAAGGGCGATCTAGACCGAGTATCTCTGGTCGGCGGCATAGAGCCGCTCGGCCAGTTGGCGCAACAATCTTTTAGCTTCCTCGGGGTGTGCACCAAGAAGGTGCTCGAAGTTGTCCCGGGTCATGGGGTCAAGATCGAGATCCGTAAGGGCGACCACCGCGGCCGAGCGCGGCAGTCCAAGCAATAACCCCATCTCGCCCACCCATTCGCCGGGGCCCAGCCGCGCGATCGCGCGCTCCTCGCCATCGGCCTGGCGCTTGCGCACTTCGACCTCGCCTGAGCGAATGAGATACGCCCGATCCGAGGGGCTGCCCTCCTCGAAGAGCCGTGTGCCGCGGGCGACGCGCCGGTAGCCGCAGCCCTCGAAAAGACAGGGGTAGCGATCGGTGTGATGGAGCTTGGCGCAACCGGTACCGAGCGGCTCGCGACCGCTCAGGCGATACACCAGCACGGCGAGCGCGGCGCCGGCCACCGGGCCCACGAAATACAGCCAAAGATCTACCAACACACCCATCAGCACCGCGGGCGCGAGGCTGCGCGCCGGGTTCAGACTGGTACCCGAAATCGGCGCCTCGATCATCACCAGCAAGGCGATCAAGAGGCCCGCGAGCCATGGCGTAAAACGCGCAAGACGCCGACTGTCGACGCTCCAGAAGATCAAGAACACCAGCGCAAAAGTGATCACGAGCTCGGCGGCACGTGCCACCGTCGCCGAGTAGCCCGCGCCGGGCCGGGTCATGCCGAGATCGACCGTCAGCGCCGCTTCGCTCGCCACCGTCATCACCACCCACACGCCAAGAAAGGCACCCAAGGATTGCGCCAAGGCATAGAGCAGCGCATCCGCGGTGCCGATCTTGCCGCGCAACCAGAACGCGAAGGTCATCGCGGGGTTGAGATGGCCGCCGCTGCGCTGGCCGAGCGGCGAGAGCACCACCGCCGTGCCGCCGCCCGCGAACAGCAGGCCGGTTGCGAGGCGCCGCCACGGCTCCGAGGGGATGAGCTCGCGCATCACGCTGCCCTCCGACCACATGAAGACCACCGCGCCGATGCCGATCGCCATCATGATCGCCGTGCCGAAAAATTCGCTGAGATACTCCGACCCACTGAGCTTCATTGCTTCCCCTTTTGCACCCGGCGCGACCCGCGGCACGCAAACTTGTTGCTCCAGCACCCGTTGAACATTGCCCGCGGATGTGGCCTCCTAGGATCACTCCGAAATGGATTTATTCAAGAAAAAAAATGCTCGGAGGGGGTGTGGGGTGGTGATTCGCAACGATGTTGTGACCAGTCTCGATCTGCCACGTCGGGCCGCAGCGATCGTGCTCGCCGGCGGCCGCGGCACTCGCCTGCTCGATCTCACCGCACGTCGTTCAAAGCCCGCCGTGTACTTCGGTGGCAAGTTCCGTATCGTCGATTTCGCCTTGTCGAACGCCGTGAACTCCGGCGTGCGTCGTATCGCCGTGCTCACGCAGTACACGAGTCACAGTCTCATCCGCCATATCCAGCTCGCCTGGGGTTTCCTGCGCGGCGAGCTCAATGAATTCGTGCAGGTACTGCCCGCTAATCAGCGCATGGGCAGCGACGACTGGTATCAGGGCACGGCCGATGCCGTGCACCAGAACCGTGAGGTCATTCGCAGTTTCAACAGCGAATACACCGTCATTTTGGCGGGCGATCACATCTACAAGATGAATTATGCGATCGCGCTCGCCCACCACGCCCAGCACGGCCGTGGCTGCACGGTGGCTTGTGTCGAGGTCCCGAGGGAACAGGGGCGCGAGTTCGGCATCATGGCCGTCGGCGAGAACGATCTGGTCGCCAATTTCGTGGAAAAGCCAGCCGATCCGCCGAGCCTGCCGGGCAAGCCCGAGCGCGCACTCGCCTCGATGGGCATCTATATTTTTGACACGGACTTTCTGCTCAGTGAACTCGAGCGGGATGCCGCGGACCCCTCGTCCAGCCATGATTTCGGCCGCGACGTGCTACCGCGTCTCGTGCGCGAGCAACGCGTCGTAGCCCATCGATTCGAGACGAGCGCGGTCAACCGCAGTAGCGATGTCGAACCGTACTGGCGCGATGTCGGCACGCTCGATGCCTATTGGGACGCGAATATCGATCTGACGGCGACCGTGCCGCTGCTCAATCTCTATGACGAGCGCTGGCCGATCTGGACCTATCAGCCGCAGTTGCCGCCGGCGAAGTTCGTGCACAACTTTGGCGATCGACGTGGCACCGCCATCGAATCTTTGGTCTCGGGCGGTTGTATCGTCTCGGGTACGGTCGATCGCTCGGTGCTTTTCTCCGGGGTACGCGTGCACTCGTACGCGCAGGTGGACCACGGCGTGCTGCTACCCGGAGTACAGGTTGGGCGCGGCGCACGGTTGCGGCGGGTGGTCGTCGATCGAAACACGCGAGTTCCGCCGGATCTCGTGGTCGGCGAGGATCCCGAACTCGATGCACGGCGATTCGTGCGCAGTGCAAACGGGGTGACGCTGATCACCCGTACAATGCTGGATCGACTGACCAACTGAGGACCCATGAGTGAGTCGTCCAGCCAGCGTACTGCATGCCACCACGGAACTCTTCCCGTGGATGAAGACCGGCGGCCTTGCCGATGTGACGGCCGCCCTGCCCGAAGCTCTCGCACAACTCGGTACCGACACCCGCACGGTCGTGCCGGGTTTTCCCGCAATCCTCGATGCGCTACAAGAGCCGGCAACGGTCTACGAGGCGCAGGGCTTGTTCGGTACCGCGCGCCTGCGCGTCGTGAAAGGGCAGCTGCCCGACCGGCGCAGCATCGTCTACGTGATCGATGCGCCCTCCATGTACCTTCGTCCCGGTACCCCCTATGCGCCACCGCATGGTGATGACTGGGGCGACAACCTCATCCGCTTCGCGCTGCTCGGCTGGGTGGCCGCGAAACTCGCCACGGGCGAGATCGATCGCGACTGGCGACCCGACGTGTTGCACGTGCATGACTGGCACCCGGCGCTCGCCTTCGCCTATCTCACCGACGCGTGGCCGGCCGTGAAGACCGTGCTGACCATCCACAACATCGATTACACGGGGCGCTTCCGACCCCATGACTTTCACAGGCTCAACCTGCCTCACTGGCTGGCCGCCGGACTCGGTCCGCTCGAATTCTTTGGTGATCTCTGTCTGCTGAAGGCGGGCATGCTGCTCGCGCACAAAGTCACGACTGTCAGTCGTACCTATGCACAAGAGATCCTCGCCGGACGGCACGGCAGCGGACTCGACACAGTCGCCCGCGCTCGCGCCGATGGCATCGTCGGCATCGTCAACGGTGTCGACTACGGCACCTGGGACCCCGCGAGCGACCCACTGCTGCCGGCGCACTACGATCGCAGCAACCTCGCTGGCAAAGCGCAATGCAAGCGCGCGCTACGCGCCCGCTTCAATCTGCCCGAGCGAGCCGATGCCCCCGTTTTCGTGATCGTCAGCCGTCTCAACCGGCAGAAGGGGCTCGATCTCGCAGCCGACGCCGCCGACGCGCTTGTCGAGTCCGGCGCCCAGCTTGTGCTCATCGGCAGCGGCGATCGACATCTCGAGTGGCGCTTTCAGCAGTTGCGCGATCGCCATCCGCAGCACATCGGCGTTTGTTTTGGCTATTCCGAGCCGCTGGCTCACCTTGCGATCGCGGGCGGCGATGTGCTCGTGATGCCCTCGCGTCACGAGCCCTGCGGACTCACGCAGCTCTACGCCAAGCGCTACGGTACCCTGCCGCTCGTGCAGGCGAACGGCGGTCTCGCCGATACGGTGGATGAGCGCACGGGCTTTCGCTTCGACGAGCGCTTCACACGGCTCGCCGACACCATCGGTCTTGCCACTCAGCTCTTCCGCCATGACCGCCAACGCTGGCAAACCATGATGACCGCAGCGATGCGCGCCGATCACGGCTGGCAGCAATCAGCGCTCGAATACCAGCACCTCTATGACGGACTCGCAGGACGACAATGAATTCCGGTGACGACCTCTCGGCGCTGCGCGGCGTCAATCTGCAATTGCAAGGCACCATCGCCACACTGCGCGGCGAGCTCGAAGAAGCGGCGGCCAAGGGCCGCGCCGACGTGCAGGCGGCCGAGCGGCGTGCGGCCAATCAGCTGGCGGAGCTGCGCCGCTCGATCGATTCTTTGCGGCAGACCCTGGAAGATACGGCCGCCGCGGGTCGCGCCGAAACTCAAGCCGAAAAAGTGCGCGCTGCCGCCGAAGCCAAACAATTACGCGACACCATCGACTCGATGCGTATCGAGATGGACAGTCTGCGCATCGCCCATCAAGCCGCGCTGACCCGCCAGGAATCGGCGTTCGCGCTCGAACGAAACCACCTGCGCGAGCAGGTCAACCTATTGCGTCTCGAACTGGACAAACTCAAATGAACACACTCGCTACCGTCAGCCGCTTGCCACGCAAGAAACTCTCCAAAACAATCGCCCTGCGTCGTGCCGAAACCCTGCTCGAAGTATCGAGCCGCTGCGCGGCCGCCAATGATCTCGTCAGCGTCCTCAAGACCTTGGTCGACATCACCGCCCGCGCCCTCGACTGCGATCGCGGCACGCTGTTCCTGAACGACGCCGAAACCGGCGAACTCTACTCGCGGGTCGCGCAGGGCGAACTGGTGCGCGAGATCCGCATCCTGAACACCTCGGGTTTCGCCGGGCATGTGTTCCAGAAAGGCGAAGCGGTGATCTCGGATGATCCCTACAGCGATACCCGCTTCAACCGGCAGGTCGATGACTGGACGGGCTACAAGACGCGCAACCTGATCTGCGTACCGGTGCGCCTCGCTTCGGGCGAAGTCATCGGCGCCATGCAGTGCCTCAATAAAAACGTCGGCTCGTTCACCGAGGACGACCTGCAGTTGCTGCTCGACATGACCGCGCAGTGCTCGATCGCCCTCAACAGCCTGCATTTCATCGAGCACACTGAAAAGCTCCGCCAGAAAGAGCTCAAGTTCATCAACCTCGTCTCCGAAATCAATCAGGAGTTCGATCTGTCGCGGCTGCTGCAGCGCGTGGTCGCCGAGACCACCAAGATGCTGGGCGCCGAACGCGCCACGATTTTCGTGTTCGACGCCTTGACCAAGACGCTATTCTCACGCGTCGCTGTCGGCACGGACTTCAATGAAATCCGCTTCCCTTCGCATCTGGGTATCGCGGGCGAAACCTTCACTTCCGGCAAGACGCTGAATATTCCTCACGCCTACGCCGATCTGCGCTTCAACCCGTCCTTGGATCGGCAGACCGGTTTCTTCACCCGCTCGATACTCTGCACACCGATCTTCAACAAGAACGGCGTCATCATCGGCGTCACCCAGGTCCTCAACAAGGAAACGGGGTCCTTCACCCAGGAAGACGAACAGCGCCTGAAGGCGTTCACCGCTCAAGTGGCGATCGCGCTCGAGAACTCGAAGCTCTTTGACGATGTGCAGCGCATGAAGAGCTACAACGACAGCATCCTGCAAAGCATGTCGAATGCCGTCATGACACTCGACGGCGCCGGCAAGATCGTCACCTGCAACGGCGCAGGATTGCGGATTTGGGAGACGAAGGAGCCGGCGCTGATCGGCAAACCGCTCGTCGAACTCCTCGACGAAGGCGGTCAATGGTTGACCGAAAGCATCGCCGCTGCCAAGGCCTCGGGTGAGTCCAGCTATTTCCCCGATGCCCAATTGGCGCTCGGCGGCATCAGCCGATCAGTCAACGTCAGCGTGATGCCGCTGCGCGCGGCCGACGGCGAAAAAGAACTCGGTGCCATGCTGATGTTCGAAGACATCAGCTCCGAAAAACGCATGAAGTCGACCATGTCACGCTACATGGATCCGGCGATCGCCGCGCAGATGCTCGAGGGCGATGGCCTCGATTTGCTGGGCGGCGCCAACAAAGAAGCCACGGTCATGTTCACCGACGTACGTGGCTTCACCACCATCACCGAGGAATACGGCGCCCAGGGTACCGTCTCCTTCCTCAATGAATACTTCACGCTGATGGTCGAGTGCATCAACAAGCAAGGCGGCATGCTCGACAAGTTCATCGGCGATGCCATCATGGCCTGCTTCGGCTTGCCCGCCGCCCACGAAGACGACCCGGACCGAGCCGTCAAGGCAGCGATTTCCATGATTCGCGAGCTCTGGGCCTGGAACGAGCAGCGGCGCAAGCTCGGACTCAAGACCGTCGACATGGGCGTCGGCCTCAATACCGACATCGTGGTGTCGGGCAACATCGGCTCGCCGAAGCGCATGGACTACACCGTGATCGGCGATGGCGTGAATCTTGCCTCGCGACTCGAGAGCGCCTGCAAGGCCTACTCGGCGCATATTCTCGCGAGCGAGTCGACCATCATCAAGTTGCGCGGCACCTATCGCTACCGCGACATTGACCTCGTGGTCGTCAAAGGCAAGACCCAACCGGTGCGTGTCTATGAAATACTCGACTACCATGACGCCACCACCTTTCCGAACATGGTTGATGTGATTACCCGTTTCGACGATGCCATGCGGGCCTACCGCGGTGGCGATTGGGCGCGGGCACGTGCGAGCTTCGAGCAATGTCTCAAGCTCAACCCCGAGGATCATCTTTCGGCGACCTACATCGGTCGCTGCGACTACCTCCAGTCACACCCGCCCGAGGGCGAGTGGAATGGGGTTTGGGTGATGAAGGACAAATGAGCGAGAGACGATCCTGTATCAGCGAAATGCAGGCGTGCCTCGCCGCGCTGGCGCCCGGCTGTCCGTCTTCAAAAGTCGCCGAGCTGACCTCGCTGGTCGATGTGACCATGCATGGCCGCGCGCGCTTCTATCACAACCTGCCACACGCGCTGATGGTGGCCGAGTCGGATAACCCGCTCGATGTACTGATCGGTCTCTTTCACGACATCGTGCAGGTCGGCGTCGACCAGGGCATCCCACCGGTGGTCGAGTCATTGCTTGAAGGCATGATCCACTCGCCCTCGCCGCTCGCGTATGCGCTCGTCGACTCGCCGCAGACACGCAGCGATCGAATCTTCGAAATGGTGCGCGGCACCTTCGGTTACGCCCCCGGTCAAACGCTTTCGCCCTTCGGCGGTCAAAACGAATTCCTCAGCGCGCTCGCCGCTGCCCAGGCGCTCGCACCGGTGGTCGACGACAGTGCACTGCTCGCCACGACGCTCGGCATCGAGGCCACGGTTCCCTTCCGACAGGATGCCGATGAGGTCGGCCGGACCGCCCTCGCCACTCTCGCCACCCTCAACCAGCGGCTGTCGCTCGGACTCTCGACAGAGGCCCTGCGCACGCACGTCAAGCGCGCGGTGCGCATCGCCAATCGCGATGTGCGCAGTTTTGGCGAGAACGACCTCATCGCCCTGCTCGATGACACCTGGGCCTTGATGTACGAAACCTCATCCGACCTGCAGCGAGCCGACGGGGCGAATTTCGGACGCTATCGACAGTCTCTGCACAAGATGACGCGATTTCTGGGCTCGCTCTCGGCACCGGTGATCTTCCGGCGCTTCGAGGATGAGCCCGATGCCGCAAGTTTCGAGGTCTTGGCTCATCGCACCTCGCGCAACCTCGCCGTGATTGGCGCGATCATGCACCGCAAACTGCTGGCGGCAAGCCTGCTCGAGGCGGCCGCTGACTCCGCGACCGCGACCTTCCGACCGCAGCGTCATGCACTCGCCGGAGTGCAAGGCGGCGCGCTCATCGCCCCAGCGATGCAGACCGTACTCGCAGCCGGTCGCGATGCGCCCATCGAATTCGATATCCGGCAATCGCCACTCGCCCACGACATCGCCGTATCGATGAGCGCAGCCGACGTCGAGCAAAGCCTCTTCGAGGTGGATCCATCCGGTGCGGTGCGCGCGAGCCTACTCGCGACCGTACCCGAATCGGTCGCCGCAAAAGCGCGCGCGCTGGCTGACCACATGATGTCCTGACCACGTCAGGAACACCCACGCCGTCACCCTGCGGACTCGAGCCGCCACACCCATTCACCCGGAGTCCCCATGTTTCGGCATCCCGCGCTGCATCAACTCAATACCCGCGTCTATCTCACCGAGCTTCGTCGCGAACTCGGCCGCCCAGCGACGCTGGACGATGTGCCGGATTCGTTGATCGACGAGCTGGTCGATAACGGTATCAATATTCTTTGGCTACTGAGCGTCTGGCGCACCGGCGAAAAATCGCGTGCCGTATCCCGCGCCAATCGCGAGTGGCTGGAGGAATTTGCGCATACTCTGCCCGACCTGCAGCTCGAGGACATCGCGGGCTCGGGCTTCGCGATCCGCGACTACACGGTCGCCGAAGAAATCGGCGGCGCGTCGGGACTCGCCGCCCTGCGCCGCCGGCTCGCCGCACGCGGGATTCGCCTCATGCTCGATTTCGTCCCCAACCACATGGGGCTCGATCATCCCTGGCTCGACGCGCATCCGGAATATTTTGTTCAGGGGAATAACGAACAGCTGCGCGCAGAGCCGCGAAACTATTTCGCACACTCATCGAGCGGTCGCGTATTCGCCCACGGACGCGATCCTTACTTTCCCGGTTGGCCAGATACCGCGCAGCTCGACTACTCGAATCCTGCGCTGCAGGCACAACTGCAGAAAGACCTCATGAACATCGCAGCGCAATGCGATGGTGTCCGCTGCGACATGGCGATGCTGGTCACACCAGAGGTTTTCGAACGCACCTGGGGCAAATCGATGCCGCAGTTCTGGGCACCGACGATCCGCGCCATTAAAAGAAAACATCCCGACTTCGTCTTCATGGCCGAGGTCTATTGGGATATGGAGTGGCAGTTGCACGAGGCCGGCTTCGACTATTGCTACGACAAGCGGCTCTACGATCGATTACGCGATCGCGACTACGCCGGAGTGCGCGGTCATCTGCGCGCGGGTCTCGACTACCAATCCAAGCTCGCCCGTTTTCTCGAGAACCACGATGAGCCACGTGCCGCAGAGACCTTCACGCACGCGCGCCATGTGCCCTCCGCAGCGCTCACTTTTCTTTCGCCCGGTTTGCGGTTTTTCCATCAGGGACAAGCCGACGGTCGCCGCAAGCGCATCTCGCCGCATCTCGTGCGTGCCCCGCAGGAAGCCGCAGACGCATCAACCCGTGCGCTCTACGCACGACTCCTGCAATTGCAGCAAGACCCGCTCTTTCACGTCGGCGAGTGGGAGTTGCTCGAAGTCTCCCGCGCCTGGGAAGACAACTGGAGCTCGGATTGTCTGGTCGCCTGGAGCTGGCGCGAAGCGCTCGGTCGCGTCGCCATCTGCATCGTGAACCTTGCCGATCACGAGGCGCAGGGCACGATCCATCTGCCAGATTGGTTGCAACCCCTCGCCGCGCGCAGCTGGGTCAATCGCTGGACGAATGACGCGTTCTCGATGCCGACCGATCAGTGGCAGCAAGGCCGCTGGACCCTGTTCACACAAGCCTCGCAGGTGTTCGTGCTCGAGTGTCGAGCGCTCGACGGCTAGCGCGACTCGCCGGAAACTGGCGGAGAGAGAGGGATTCGAACCCTCGAAGGGCTTTTGGCCCTTACGCCCTTAGCAGGGGCGCGCCTTCGACCACTCGGCCATCTCTCCGACGCAAAGGAGGCGCGATGGTACTGGCGCGGCTCCGCCGAGCGCAACCCGAATCAGGCGCGCAGGCTCGCCTGATCGCGCGGCTGACCTTCCTCCGGACCTTCGGATTTGATGCGCTCGAAGATCTCTTCACGATGCACGGCGACGTTCTTCGGCGCGTTGATACCCACGCGCACCTGATTGCCCTTGACGCCGAGAATGGTGACCGAGACTTCCTCGCCGATCATGACGGTCTCGCCGACACGTCGCGTAAGAATCAGCATAACAGCCCCCCGAGAGGCGCTCTTGGCTGGCCGCCGGACTCGAGATGCCTCACCCCCTGTGGGACCCCCGCCGACGGCCCGTCTTCCTTGGCGGGCGCCTTCCGTGACCGACATTAAAAGAAACCGTCGGTGTCGTCTACCGCAGCTTTTGGTGAACGAACGCCGCCACCCCAGCGAGCGCCTCCGGCAGCTTGGCGGCATCGGTGCCGCCCGCTTGGGCGAAGTCCGGCCGACCGCCGCCGCGACCGCCGATCTGTGCGGCCACGTGCCCCACGACCTCGCCAGCCTTGATCCGGCCGACCTCGCCCGCAGTGACCCCCGCCACCAGCACCACCTTGCCCGTGGCATCGACCGAGGCCAGTACGATGACGGCGGCTTTCAGACGATCCTTCAGCTGATCGACGGCGTTACGCAGGGCGCCGGCATCGGCACCCTCGACGGTGGTCGCAACCACCTTGAGCCCGCCGATTTCGACCGCACCGGCGGCAAGGTCCGTGCCCTGACCCGAGGCGAGCTTGTCGCGCAGAACGCGCGTCTCCTTCTCGAGCTGGCGGATGCGATCCAGTGCATCGCGTACCTTGGTCGCGACGTCGTCGCGCGAGCCGCGCACCAGCGTCGCGAGCTCACGGACCAGCGAGTCGCTCGCTTCCACCTCGGCGAGCGCCCGCTCGCCCGTCACCGCCTCGATGCGACGCACGCCCGACGCGACGCCGCTCTCGGCGAGGATCTTGAAGAGACCGATATCACCCGCGCGCGCCACGTGGGTGCCGCCGCAGAGTTCCATCGAGAAATCGCCAATGCGCAGCACCCGCACCTTGCTCGTGTACTTTTCGCCAAACAGCGCCATCGCGCCCGCCGCGACTGCTGCGTCGTAGTCCATCTCGCGGGTTTCGGCCGCGGCGTTGCTGCGGATTTGCTCGTTGACCCTTCGCTCGATGCGTTGCAATTCCTCGGCCGTAATCGCCCGAAAGTGCGAAAAGTCGAAGCGCAGCCGATCGGGCGCGACCAACGAGCCCTTCTGCTGTACATGGGTGCCGAGTACCTCGCGCAACGCCGCATGCAAAAGATGCGTCGCTGAGTGATTGAGCGCCGTCGCATTGCGCAGCCACGTATCGACCGACGCCCCGAGGGTCATGCCTTCGCGAATCGTCGCGCTGTCGGCCGCCACGTGCCCGATATGCGAGTGCGCGCCTGCCGTGCCGCGCTTCTGCGTGTCCTCGACGATGAAGCGGACACCGCTCGCACCGCGCAACTCCCCGGCATCGCCCACCTGGCCGCCGGATTCGGCGTAGAACGGCGTTTGCTCGAGAATGATCTCGCCGCGCTCTCCAGCCTTCAATTCTTTGACTGGCTCGCCATCCCGCAGCAAGGCAATCACGGTCGATTCACCGCTAGTGCCGTCGTAACCGCAGAACGTGGTCGCCACATCGATCTGCGTCCCGGCACGCATGTCGACGCCGAAACGGCTCGCCGCGCGAGCGCGCTCGCGCTGGGCTTCCATGGCGGCCTCGAAACCCGCGTTGTCGATACCGACGCCACGCTCACGCGCCACATCGGCCGTGAGATCCGCCGGAAAACCGTAGGTGTCGTAGAGACGGAATACCGTCTCGCCATCGAGCAGCTTGCCCTTGAGACCATCGAGCGCTGTAGTCAAGAGGCTCATGCCCATCGTCAGGGTTTCGGCAAAGCGTTCTTCTTCCTGCAACAACACCCGCCGCGCATGAGCGGCGCCCGCTCGCAGCTCGGGATAGGCCTCGCCCATCTGCGCCTCGAGCGCCGAAACGAGCTTGTGGAAAAACGCGCCGTTGATGCCGAGCTTGTGACCGTGCCGAATCGCGCGGCGGATGATGCGCCGCAGCACATAGCCCCGACCCTCGTTCGAAGGCAGCACGCCATCGACGATGAGAAAGGTGCACGCGCGGATATGATCTGCGATCACGCGCAGCGAGGGATTCGACAAATCCTGCGTACCGGCGAGATCAGCCGCCGCCTTGACGATGCCGCCGAAGAGATCGATGTCGTAATTGTTGGTGACGCCCTGCATCACCGCCGAGAGCCGCTCAAGACCCGCGCCAGTGTCCACCGAGGGCTTGGGCAGCGGCGTCAGCATACCGTCGGCCGAACGCTCGTACTGCATGAAGACGAGGTTCCAGATCTCGACGTAGCGATCACCATCCTCGTCGGGTGATCCGGGCGGACCACCGGCGATGTGCTCGCCGTGATCATAGAAAATCTCGCTACAGGGACCGCAAGGTCCAGTGTCGCCCATGGCCCAGAAGTTGGACTTCTCGCCCATGCGAGTGAGCCGCTGCGGCGGCACGCCTATTTCTTTGAGCCAGATCTCCGCAGCCTCGTCGTCGTCTTTGTAGACGGTGACCCACAGGCGATTCGGATCGAGCTTCAATTCGCCCGTCACGAAGTCCCAGGCGTAGCGGATGGCATCACGCTTGAAATAATCACCGAAAGAGAAGTTGCCGAGCATCTCGAAGAAGGTGTGATGCCGCGCGGTGTAACCGACGTTCTCGAGGTCGTTGTGCTTGCCACCCGCCCGCACGCAGCGCTGCGAGGTCGTCGCGCGCACGTAGTCGCGCTTGTCCTTGCCAAGGAACACGTCCTTGAACTGCACCATGCCGGCGTTGGTGAAGAGCAGCGTCGGGTCGTTCCCCGGCACGAGCGAGCTCGAGGCGATGACGGCGTGGCCGCGTGCCTGGAAGAAGTCGAGGAAGGCGCGCCGCACATCGGTGGCGCTCATATAGGGCGGCTTGCCCGGTTTAGTCGTTGTCATCGGCGGGATTTTCGATCGCATCAGGGTCCTGGCCCATTACCGGCCGGATATGATCCGATGAAAAGCCCCGATACTGCAAAAATCTCGCTTGTTTGCCCTTGTCTGCCCAGCTCTTGGGCACTCCAGCGCCGAATTTGCGCACCCGTACCTCGCGGCAGAGGGCGACGAAGTCGGGCCCTGCGGCCAGCGCCTCTTCGATGGGTTCGCCACCAAAGCCAAGTTGACGCAGTTCTTGACGCAGCCGAGCCGGCCCCTGCCCCCGGCCGGTATGGGCGCGCACGAAGTTCTCGAGGAAACGACGATCGTCGAGCAGGCGCTCGGCGCTCAGCGCCTCCACGGCCTCATCGATAGCCTCGGACGTATAACCCTTGGCGGCGAGCTTGGCGCGCAGTTCGTACGAGCAGAAATCGCGGCGGCCGAGCAGCAGGAGAGCCGCCCGGCGCGCCGATTCAGCGTTGTTGGGGTGGTCGGTCAATCCTTCTCGGCCGCCTCAGCGGCACCGGCGCGCGGCGCTTTGGGCACCAGCAGCTTGGCGCGGACCTGATCTTCGATTTCGCGCGCGATCTTCGGGTTGTTCTTGAGGAACTCGCGAACGTTCTCCTTGCCCTGGCCGATACGCTCGCCCTTGTAGGAATACCAAGCGCCCGCCTTGTCGATGATGTTTTGTGCGGCACCGAGTTCGATGATCTCGCCTTCGCGCGAGATGCCCTCGCCGTACATGATCTCGAACTCAGCCTCGCGGAACGGCGGCGCAACCTTGTTCTTGACGACTTTGACACGGGTCTGGTTGCCGACGACCTCTTCGCCGTTCTTGATAGCACCGATGCGACGGATGTCGAGGCGCACCGACGAGTAGAACTTGAGGGCGTTGCCGCCGGTGGTGGTCTCGGGGCTGCCGAACATCACACCGATTTTGAGGCGGATCTGGTTGATGAAGATGACGATGGTGTTCGAGCGCTTGATGTTGCCGGTGAGTTTACGCAGCGCTTGCGACATCAGGCGGGCATGCAGACCGACCTGCAGTTCACCCATCTCGCCTTCGATTTCGGCCTTGGGCGTGAGCGCGGCCACGGAATCGACGACGACGACATCGACGGCGCCGGAGCGCACCAGCATATCGGTGATCTCGAGGGCCTGCTCGCCGGTGTCGGGCTGCGAGACCAGCAGATCGTTGACGTTGACGCCGAGTTTTTCGGCATAGACGGGGTCGAGCGCGTGTTCGGCGTCGACGAAGGCGGCGGTGCCGCCGTTGCGTTGGATCTCGGCGATCACCTCGAGCGTAAGGGTGGTCTTGCCGGAAGACTCGGGGCCGTAGATCTCGACGACTCGACCCCGCGGCAAGCCGCCGATGCCGAGCGCGATGTCGAGTCCGAGCGAACCCGTCGACACGGCCTCGACGTCATAAGAAGCGGAAGCGTCGCCCAAGCGCATGACCGAGCCCTTGCCGAATTGTTTTTCGATTTGGCCGAGGGCGGCGGAAAGAGCTTTTTTGCGGTTGTCGTCCATGAATCCCCCACTAAGGAAATAGGAAAAAGAAACGGTCTGGAATGGACAAAATTATCCCACAGCGCGATCGCGCCGGAACGCTGCAAAACAAGGTGAAAGCGTTTATTTCACGCGCTGTTCACGCGACATACAGGTCGGCGTTTCAGGCACTACTGTATAAGCGGCGCAGGGCGAAGATCACCGCCTTGCTGCGCACCTGATCTCGATCGCCGCGAAATCGCTTGACCACAGTCTCGATGCTCGCACCGCGCCCGCGACGCCGCGCGAAGGCGAACCACACTGTGCCCACCGGTTTGCCGGGCACAGCACCGCCAGGCCCGGCGATACCGCTGATCGCCGCCGCGAGATCGGCGCCGCTGCGCCGCTGCGCCGCGCGCGCAAGTTCAGTGACCGTCTCGCGACTGACTGCCCCGTGACGCTGCAAGGTCGCTGCGCGCACACCGAGATCACGCTGCTTCGCTTCGTTGCTGTAGCAGACCCAACCGGCAACGAACCATTTCGAGCTGCCCGAGAGATCGGTGAGGCATTTCGCAAGCCAACCGCCGGTGCAGGACTCGGCGGTCGCAACCGTGAGGCCCCGCGTGCGCAACCGTTGCGCGAGGCGACGAATATCTTTTTCCATTTGCCTCGGGCCGCGCAGCCGGCCTCAGCCTGCAACAGCAGGCTCGGCGGGCGGGCGCTTCTTGAAAACGATCTTGCGAATGAAATAGGCGCCCTGCGCATCGCGCTCGAGCACGATGTCGGCGTCGCGGTCGCGCACACTGCGCACCAGCGCGCGCTCGTTCGAAGCGGCCTCGAACGTTTTCATGAAGTTCCACAGACCGCTGAAAAGACCCACCGCCGCAGTGATGCTGCGCGTACCGGAGACCGACTGCGGCTGCACCACCCCGACCCTGCCACCTTCTTTGCGCAGCGCCGCGAGACGTCTCTCGATACGCGAGGGAATCTGATTCGGCGTGACCTGCGTATAAAACTCGATCTCGATGGGCTGCTCGCCGGCCTTGCCCAATTGGTCGTTCAAATCGTCATCAAAGGCCTGCAGGTCGATGAAGCTGACGACCACTGGTGCCGCAGTCGGGGGCGTCTCCTGTGCGAGCAGCGATGGACTCGCGCTCGTGATCATCGAAACAAAGGAGGCGGCGACGAGCAAACGAGTGATTTTCATGATGCGCCCCCGACGACGATTGTTGATTATCAATGCCGTTGTAGCCTTTCGGGATACCGAGCGTCAACGGCGTTCTATCCCGTCAATTGGGTAGGCAGGTCCGCGGGCATCGGGGACAATTCGCCAATGGCGCAGTCTTCCGAACATACCCCCGCGATGCAGCAATATCTGCGCCTGAAGGCGCAGCACCCCGATGAGCTGCTCCTTTATCGGATGGGTGATTTCTATGAGCTCTTTTATGACGATGCCCGTAGGGCGGCACAGCTCCTCGATATCACCCTGACCGCCCGCGGCGCCTCGGCCGGTGCGCCGATCCCGATGGCGGGCGTGCCCTTTCACGCCCTCGACAATTACCTCGCCCGGCTCGTGCGCAAAGGCGAATCGGTCGCCATCTGCGAGCAGATCGGCGATCCGTCCAAGTCCAAGGGTCCGGTAGAACGTGCGGTGGTACGCGTCGTTACCCCGGGAACAGTGACCGATGCCGCCCTTCTCGAGGAACGGCGAGAGACCCTGATCGCCGCCTTGCTCCCACTCGGCAGCGCGGGCGCCAATGACACCGCGAACTCACTCGACAGTCGCTTCGGTCTTGCGTGGCTCGACCTCGGCGCAGGTCGTTTCTCGGTGCTGGAGGCGAGCGGTCTGCAGGTCATGGCAGCTGAACTGGAGCGTCTGCGGCCAGCGGAGTTGCTGGTCCCGGAGCCGCTCGCGGCAGCGCTTGAGCGGGATATGCCAGCCGCCTTGCAGACCGTGCTCGCCGTGATCAAACCGCGTGCGCGACCGCCTTGGCACTTCGAGGAAGACTCCGCGCTGCGCACGCTGACGCAGCAACTCGGCACTATCGATCTTCGCGGCTTCGGCGTCGACAGCTTGCCGCTTGCCATCTGTGCCGCCGGCGCGCTGCTGCAATATGTACGCGATACGCAGCGTACACAGCTCCCGCACCTGCAGGCGCTTCGGGTCGAAGATCGAAGTGCAGCACTGCAAATTGATGCGGCTACACGGCGCAATCTCGAGATCGACTCCAGCAGCAGCGGTCGCGAAGATGCCTCGCTCGTCGCGCTTCTCGACACCACGATCACCTCGATGGGTGCACGCGCCTTGCGTCGCCTCGTCAATCGTCCGATCACCGATCACGAAGAATTGAATGGCCGCTACGGCGCGATCGCTACGCTCCTTGAGCGCGAGACCTATCACGCGCTGCGTGAGGCCTTGCGACCCATCGGCGACATCGAACGTATTCTCGCTCGCGTGGCGCTACGTTCGGCGCGGCCGCGCGATCTCACCGGGTTGCGCTTGTCGCTTGCGGCCATTCCCAGCTTGCGTCGCACACTGGACTCGCTGCAGGCGTCGCGCCTGCGCGAGCTGGCGAATGCCGTCTCCGCGCATGAGGACGAACTCGATCTGCTGACGCGGGCGATCGCTGCCGAGCCGTCTGCACTGCTGCGGGATGGCGAGGTAATCGCGAGCGGTTACGACACCGAACTCGATGAACTGCGCCGCATTGCCAGCGACACAGATGCCTACCTACTCGAGCTCGAGGCGCGCGAGCGCGAGCGCACCGGTCTCGCGCAGCTCAAACTCGGCTACAACCGAGTGCAGGGCTTTTTCATCGAGATCTCGCGCAGCCAAGCCGACAAGGTTCCGCCCGACTACTTGCGTCGCCAGACCGTGAAGAATGCCGAGCGCTTCATCACCCCCGAGTTGAAGTCTTTCGAGGACAAGGTGCTCGGCGCTCGCGAGAAGTCTTTGTCTCGCGAGAAGGCGTTGTACGACGAGGTGCTTCAGCAACTCGCCGATCGACTCGCACCGCTGCAAGCGACCGCTGCGGCGATCGCAGAGCTCGATGCGCTCGGTACCCTTGCCGAGCGTGCCGCCACGCTGCGCTGGTCAGCGCCCGTTCTGACTCGTCAACCGTCGCTGCGAATCACCGCGGGGCGACACCCGGTGGTCGAGCGCTTCCTCACCGAGCCCTTCGTCCCCAACGACATCACCCTCGATGCCGCCACTCGCATGCTGGTCATCACCGGCCCCAACATGGGCGGCAAGAGCACCTACATGCGCCAGGTGGCACTCATCACGCTGCTGGCGCACATCGGCAGTTACGTGCCTGCCGAGGCCGCAGTGATCGGGCCGATCGATCGTATCTTCACCCGCATCGGCGCAGGCGATGATCTGGCGGGCGGGCGCTCGACGTTCATGGTCGAGATGACCGAAGCGGCCAACATCCTGCACAACGCCACGCCGCGCAGCCTCGTGCTGATGGACGAAATCGGCCGCGGCACCAGCACCTTCGATGGACTCTCGCTCGCTTGGGCGACCGCGCGCCATCTGGCCGCCAAGGTGGGTGCATTCACCCTCTTCGCCACGCATTATTTAAAACTTACTGCGCTGGCCGCCGAGTTACCCGGCGTGCTGAACGTGCATCTCGATGCCACCGAACACCGACATGGCATCATCTTCATGCATGCCGTCAAACCTGGGCCCGCCAGCAAAAGTTACGGTCTTGCGGTGGCGAAACTAGCCGGCTTGCCACGCGAGGTCCTCGCTGAGGCCCGACGCTATCTGACGGCACTCGAGTCACAGGCCGCGAGGGGCGCGACTGGCCCTCAAGGTAGTCTGCCACTAGACCCACCCGCCGACGCTGCGGCGACTCCGCCGAACGATGCGACGGCTCGCGATGAGCTCGAATCTTTGCGGGCTGCACTTGCGGCGCTGGATCCGGATTCACTGACGCCGCGAGACGCCCTCGGCAAGCTCTACGAATTGAAAAAACTGCTCATTGACTGATGGTTTGCTCGACGGTCGATCTGAGCCCAAGACAGTGATGCCTGTTTCCGCCAAATTGTCAGCATGCTGACAATTCGTGGGAAAGGCATCATCGCCGCATGGCCGAACACCAAACACCCCCATTTCGCCGTCCCAAACGGCGTCGATTCACATTTGATGAGCGCGTCCATCTCGTCGACAAACTGACGGACCACATGAAATCCTTCGATTGCCGCTTCACGCGGTTTCTCGGCAACCTGAATGCCGACTTCGGGGTGACGAGAGCACGACTACGGATCCTCGACTGCGTGATCCGATATCCAGGCTGGAGTATCAGCCGAATCGCATACGATCTCGGTCTCACGCGGCAAACGGTCAGTCGCACCATCCGCGCCATGCATGTGGCCGGACTACTCGATCTTGAGACGGGTAGCGATCGGCGTTCCCTCTACCCTCGCCTCACGGTCACCGGCCGAGTCGTTGCCAAGATTCGACTAACCCAAGCGCACGAGTGGTCGCACCGACTGCTTGCAGCGGTAGACACAACTGCCGTCAGTGCCGCCGGATGGTTTTTCGAGACGTTGCTGTTCCATCTTCCCGAACGGCTCGATGTCTATGCCATCGACCCCGAGCGTCTCCCGAGTGGTATGCCGCCGAGTTTTGAGGAAGCCCGACGACGCCAGCACCCGCAAATGCCGCGCCCCGTCCATCCGATCGTGGCCAATGGTGGCGATTGGCTCTGGGCCGATTGCCCGACCCGACGTAATCGCCCTCAGCGATTCAGGGCAGCCTAACTTAGCGAAATATCAGGTCGTGGTTGCGGCGGGCTGGCGAATGCGGATATGCAATTCGCGCAGTTGCTTCTCGGTGACCTCGGTGGGTGCATCCGTGAGCGGACAGGCTGCAGTCTGAGTCTTGGGGAACGCAATCACGTCACGAATGCTCTCGGCGCCCGACATCAGCATGGCGAGCCGATCGAGACCAAACGCGATGCCACCGTGCGGTGGTGCGCCGTACTTCAGTGCATCGAGCAGGAAGCCGAATTTGCGACGGGCTTCCTCGGCCTCGATGCCGAGCAGGTCGAATACGGTTGACTGCAGGTCTTGGCGATAGATTCGCACCGAACCGCCGCCGATTTCCGAGCCGTTGAGAACCATGTCGTAAGCCTTGGCGAGCGCGTTGCCAGGATCCGCGCGCAGCGCCTCGGCGTCGAGGTTCTTGGGCGAGGTGAACGGGTGGTGCATCGCCACCCAGCGCTTGTCCTCGGCGTCGTACTCGAACATCGGGAAGTCGACGACCCAGAGCGGCGCCCACTCGCCCTGCACGAGTCCGAGATCGTGGCCGATCTTCAGGCGTAGCGCACCCATCGAATCATTGACCACCTTGAGCGAATCAGCGCCAAAGAAAACGAGATCGTTGTCGCGGGCGCCAGTGCGCTCGAGGATACCGGCGAGAGCCGCATCGGAGAGGAACTTGATGATCGGCGACTGCAAGCCGTCGCGACCCTTGGCGATCTCGTTGACCTTGATGTAGGCGAGACCGCGGGCGCCGTAGCGGGCCACGTAGGCCGTGTAGTCGTCGATCTCTTTACGCGAGAGCTTGCCGGCGTCGCGCACACGCAGCGCTGCTACGCGCCCGTTCGGGTCTTTGGCGGGGCCGGCAAAGACCTTGAAGTCGCAGTCCGCCACGAGATCGGCCACATCGACGAGCTCGAGCGGAATGCGCAGATCAGGCTTGTCGCTCGCGTAGCGGCGCATGGCCTCGGCGTAGGTGATGCGCGGAAAAGGATCCGGCAGCTGCACGTTGCCGACTGTCGAGAAAATGTGGCGGATCAGCCCCTCCATGATCGCCATGATCTCGTCCTGCGACAGGAACGAGGTCTCGATGTCGAGCTGCGTGAAGTCCGGTTGCCGATCGGCGCGCAAGTCTTCATCACGAAAGCAGCGCACGATCTGGTAGTAGCGATCGAAACCCGACACCATCAGCAGCTGCTTGAAGATCTGTGGCGACTGCGGCAGCGCAAAGAATTTGCCGGCGTGCGTACGCGACGGCACGAGGTAGTCGCGCGCACCCTCGGGTGTCGCCTTGGTGAGCATGGGCGTTTCGATATCGACGAAGCCTGCGTCATCGAGATAATTGCGCATGGCGCGCGTGATCTGGTGACGCTGCCGCAAACGCTGACTCATGACATCGCGTCGCAGATCAAGATAGCGATATTTGAGGCGTACCTCTTCGGAGACGTTCTCGTCGAGCTGGAACGGCAAAGGTTCGGATCGATTCAGCAACTCGATGCGCCGAGCAAGCATTTCGACCTTGCCCGAGGCGAGGTTCGCATTCGTCGTGCCTTCGGGCCGCGCGCGCACGAGGCCGGTGATGCTGACCACGAACTCATTACGCAACTTCTCGGCTTCGGCGAACACTTCCGCGGCATCCGGGTCGCAAACGATCTGCAGCAAAACGTCCCGGTCGCGCAGGTCGACGAAGATGACCCCGCCATGATCGCGACGTCGGTGGACCCAACCGGCGACGGTGACCGTGCTACCGATGAGGGATTCGTTGACCTGTCCGCAGTAATGTGAGCGCATAAGGGGCGGGGATGTTACAAACTCGGCGACACCACCGCCACCCCGAATGCGCGCGCTCGGCGAATCAGGCCGGAATCGACACCGGCGGGTCGGCCGAACGGATCAGCACATAGAGGCCGCCGAAACTGCCGACATTGATGCGGATCTGCTCGTCGAGATAGATCACATCCGAATGCAGACGCGGCGGCGGCAGATCGAGCGCGAGCGCCTGATCAGCCTCTAGACCCAGTGCAGCCCGCAATTGCGACTCGTCGGCGTCTGCGGCCGGGTGCAGTTCGACCCGGTGGAATTCGACCACGAAGCGCTGCCGATTGGACTCATCGTCTCGATAGCGGCCGCGCACCACGATACTGCCCCTCACCCCGCTCGGGGTGCTGAAGTCGGTGACGTTGTTGTACGCCCGGCCCTGACGGGAGAGTTCCTGGCAAATGCGTTCGATGCGCACCGGCGAAGCCGGGAATGCGTTGAAGCTGTGCACCTTGAGGGTCGAGTCGTGCACTTTGGGTTTGCCAGCGGAATGGCGCGCGCCGAAATGCGCGAACAAGGTCTCCCAACGACCCTCGACCTGCTCTTCGGCATCCATGGGCTGGGGGATCGGCGAGAGCGGCTTGAGCGCCTCGACCAAGCGGCCGAGTTCGGCGAAGGCCTCTTCCGAAAACCCCGTCGGACCATCGTGGGTCTCGATGTGGGCGAGCAAGCGCTCCTTGGCGGTCATTTCAGTGGCGTTCATGAGGAACGTAGATACCACGAACGATCAAGCTCAGTCACCTCGGCCGAAAAGCGATCGCATTCCTGATTTTTGATCGCGAGAAATATTTTGAGGAAGTCATCGCCCAGCGCGGCGGCGAGAAAACGCGAGGCGGCAGCCCGATCAATGGCTTCCTGCCAAGTGCGGGGCAAAGCCCGTGACGCGCCCGCGGTCTGGGTCTCGGTGCGGTAGCCGTTGCCGGTTACCGGCGCACCGGGGTCGAGCTGCTGTTCGATGCCGCGTTCGACGCCGGCAAGCACCGCCGCCGCCGCGAGATAGGGATTGGCGTCCGCACCGGCGATGCGGTGCTCGATATGGCGCGAGGCGGGCGGGCCGAGCGGTACGCGCAGCGATACGGAGCGATTATTGATGCCCCAATTCACGGCGATCGGCGCATAACTTTGGTTGCGGAAACGACGATACGAATTGCCATTGGGCGCAAACACCAAGAGGCTCTCGGCCATCGTTTCCTTGAGTCCGCCGAGGGCGGCGCGTAGCAAGGGCGTACCCGCCGGATCGTCTGCCGCGAAGAGATTTTGCCCGCTGCGATCGGCCAGACTGACGTGCAAGTGCATGCCACTGCCAGCGAGATCCACAAAAGGCTTGGCCATGAAGGTCACAAGGTAACCGTGCCGCGCGGCGACCCCGCGTAGCAGTCGCTTGAGCAGCACCGCCTCATCCACAGCGCGCAGCGCATCGGCACGATGTGTGAGGGTGATCTCGAACTGGCCGGGCGCGTATTCCGACATCAGGGTCTCAGCGGGAATACCTTGCGCGCGCGCCGCGGCGTAGACCTCGTCGAAGAGCAGCGCGAGTTCCTCGAGGCGCGCGAGTCCATAGGCATCGTTTTGCCCGCTGCTGCGGGCGAGTGAACCGGCAGGCTCCGCGCCCCGCGGCGTCTCGCACAAAACATAGAACTCGAGCTCCACCGCGAGCACCGGCGAGAGGTCGCGAGCCTGCAGCCTGTTGATGATCCGCGCGAGGACATGACGCGGATCGGCGACCGCGGGATCTCCCGCGAGGTCGTACATCGACAGCATTACCTGAGCGGTAGGCCGTTCAAGCCAAGGCGCACGCAAGAGCGTGTTCGGCACGGGGCGACAGATGAGGTCGGCATCGCCCGTGTCCCACACGAGCCCCGTGGCGTCGACATCGGTGCCGGTGATGTCGAGGCCGAGAATGGACCCCGCGACGGGACGCCCTTGGGTATAGAGCCGCTCGAGTTCGTGGACACTCGCGATCTTGCCGCGCGGCACACCCGAGGGGTCAGTGATGAACAATTGCACCGCTTCAATATCGGGGTGTCGGCTGAGAAACTCGGCGAGTTCGCGGCTCATGACAGATTCATCTCGAGAAAGTCGTCGATGTCTCGGCAAAGATTCTCGATGGCGCGAGTCTCGAGCATCGGTGCCGTCAGCATCATGTTGTGGAAAGGCGTAAGCAACGAGCCGCGGTTGAGCAGCCAGAGGTGCAGTGCATGCTCGAGGTCAGGGCGCATCGCGGCCTCGGCCTCACTCCCATTGCGCGGCGCCGGACCCCAGCCGAATTCGAGGCGCGCCCCGACCCGCGAGACGTGCCAGTCGAGTCCACGACGGGTGAAGGTGGCGCGCAACCGCTGCTCCAAAGTCACGGCCTGCGCCTGCATGGCGGCATGCGTCTGTGGCGTATGCAGATGCTTGAGCGCGGCCTCGAGCGCGGCGAACGCCAGCGGATTCGCTGCGAGCGTGGTGCCGATGCCCGAGTGGCCCGGGGATTTGTCGGTCAGCACCTGGCGCATTCCACGCTCAACTTCGGATGTGAAGCCGAGCACGGCGCAGGGCAGCCCGCCAGCGATGGCCTTGCCGCAGACCCAAAGATCAGGCGCGAGACCGTGCTCACCCGCATACCCTGAAGGTCCAGAGGAGAGCGTATGCGTCTCGTCGATCAGCAGCAGCATGCCATGGCGCCGCGTCAGTGATCTCAGCCACTCGAGGAATCCAGGCTCGGGCAAGACCATGCCGATATTGGTCATCACGGGCTCGGCGATCACGGCTGCGATATCGCCCCGGGAGAGCTCGCGCTCCAGCGCCGCAAAATCATTGAACTCGATCGCGGTCGTGGCCAAGGCCTGATCGAAGGCCGGGCCGATCGCGCCTTCGCGCGGTACGGTGCGGCCGTGGCGCAGTCGCACCAGCGTCTCGTCTACCGTACCGTGATAGCAACCGTGAAACAGCAGAATTCTTTGACGTCGAGTGATGGCGCGCGCCCAGCGCAGCGCGGCACGGTTGGCTTCGGTCGCTGTCTGCGTGACCTGCCAGAAGGGCAGCCCGAAACGACTCGCGAGACGCTCGCCGACGGCGGCCACGCGCTCGGCGGGCAGCATGCAGGTGAGTCCTTGCGAGGCCTGAGCGCCGATGGCCGCCGCGATTGCGGGTGGCGAGTGACCGAACATCGCGCCCGTGTCGCCCAAGCAAAAATCGGCGTAATCGTGGCCGTCGGCATCGGTGAGCGTTGCGCCGCTTGCAGCCGCCACGAAGAGCGGAAACGGGGTACCCCAATCAGCCATCCAGTGCATCGGTACGCCGGAGAGCCAATGCGCTGCGGCGCGGGCTGCGAGCGCTTGCGAGCGCGGATGACGGGTGATGAAGGCCTGCCGCTCGACGGCGAGACAGTGTTCGAGTGCCGCCGCGAGCGGCGGCGTCATTTGGCCTTGCGGGGCGTGCTGCGGCGCGCGGCCTTGGCGCTGCGCGCGGGTTTAGCGCTGCGCGCGGGTTTGGCCTTGGACGCGGCCTTGGACTCGGACGTGTTGTCCGCCTTGGTGTCCGCCTTGGTGTCCGCCTTGCTATCTGCCTTGGGCACCGCGGCGCTTTCCTCGGCGGCCGCCGACTTGGCCTCACCATCCTCCTTAGCGTCGGACTTCTTGTCCTCGCCCTCGCCGGCGAGGTTGCGCTTGCGGTCCTGTTCGCCCTTGAAGTCGGTCTCGTACCAGCCGCTGCCCTTGAGGCGGAAAATCGGCGCGGAAATCAGTTTGACCAGTGCGCTCTTGCCGCACTCGGGGCATTTGCGCAGCAATTTATCGCTGATTTTCTGCAGGACTTCGGTTTGCGCGCCACAGGCGCCGCATTCGTATTCGTAAAACGGCATGGTGCGAAATTATACCGCCTTGCCGAAGCTCAACCGACCGTCCTCGCCAATGCCGACTTTGATCCGATCCCCGGGGGCGTAACGGCCCTGCAGCAACTGCTGGGCGAGCGGGTTTTCGATCTGCTGCTGGATGGCGCGCTTGAGCGGGCGCGCACCGTACACCGGATCGAAACCGGCCTCGCCAAGCAGGTCCAGAGCCCGGTCATCGAGCGCGAGATCGAGCCCGCGATCGATCAGCCGCTTGCGCAGCTGGCCGAGCTGGATATCGACAATGGCGCGGATCTGCGCCGTGCCAAGCGGATGGAACACGACGATGTCATCGATGCGGTTGATGAATTCGGGACGGAAGTTCTGCTGCACGATCTCCATGACCGCGCTCTTCATGCGCACGTAGTTCTTCTCGCCCGCGTGCTCCTGAATCACCTGCGAACCGAGATTCGAGGTCATGATCACGACAGCGTTGCGAAAATCGACTGTGCGTCCCTGACCATCGGTCAAGCGACCATCATCGAGCACCTGCAGCAATATATTGAATACATCCGGATGCGCCTTCTCGACTTCGTCGAGCAGGATCACGGCATAGGGGCGACGACGCACGGCCTCGGTGAGATAGCCACCCTCCTCATAGCCGACATAGCCCGGCGGCGCACCGATCAGGCGTGCGACCGAGTGCTTTTCCATGAACTCCGACATGTCGATGCGCACCATCGACTCTTCGGTATCGAAGAGAAACTCGGCGAGCGCCTTGCAGAGCTCGGTCTTGCCGACACCCGTTGGACCAAGGAAAAGGAACGAACCGTTCGGTCGTCGTGGATCGGCGAGCCCCGCGCGGGAGCGGCGAATGGCGTTGGCGACGATGCGCACGGCCTCGTCCTGCCCGACCACACGACGTGCCAGCGCCTCTTCCATGCGCAGCAGCTTTTCTTTCTCGCCCTCGAGCATCTTGGAGACCGGGATACCGGTCCACTTGGAGACGACCTCGGCGATTTCTTCGTCAGTGACCTTGTTGCGCACGAGTTGGGTGGCGCGACCCTCGGCGGCCTGCGCTTCGCCGAGACGTTTTTCGAGTTCGGGAATACGGCCGTACTGCAACTCCGCCATGCGCGTCAGATCGCTGCGGCGACGCGCCGTCTCGAGTTCGAGTTTCACTTTCTCGAGCTCTTCTTTGATACCCGAAGCGCCCTGCAACGAAGCCTTTTCGCTGCGCCAGACTTCTTCGAGGTCGGCATATTCCCGCTCGAGTTGCGCGAGGTTTTCTTCGAGTGCGGCAAGACGCTTGCGCGTGGCTTCGTCTTTTTCTTTTTGCAGCGCCACCTGTTCGATCTTCAGCTGAATGATGCGCCGCTCGAGTTTGTCGAGCGCCTCGGGCTTGGAGTCGATCTCCATGCGGATGCGTGCCGCGGCTTCGTCGATCAGGTCGATGGCCTTGTCGGGCAATTGCCGATCCGCGATGTAGCGATGCGAGAGCATCGCCGCAGCGACGATCGCCGGGTCGGTGATGTCGACGCCGTGGTGCACTTCGTAGCGCTCCTGCAGTCCGCGGAGGATGGCGATCGTGTCCTCGACCGAAGGCTCATCGACCAGCACCTTCTGAAAGCGCCGCTCGAGCGCTGCGTCCTTTTCGATGTACTTGCGGTATTCATCGAGTGTGGTCGCGCCAACGCAATGCAGCTCGCCGCGCGCGAGCGCGGGCTTCAGCATGTTGCCCGCATCCATCGCGCCCTCGGCCTTGCCGGCACCGACCATGGTGTGCAGCTCGTCGATGAAGAGGATGACCTGCCCTTCCTGCTTGGCCAAATCATTGAGCACGCCTTTCAGGCGCTCTTCGAATTCGCCGCGGAACTTGGCGCCGGCGATCAGCGCGCCCATGTCGAGCGCGAGGATGCGTTTGTTGCGCAGACTCTCGGGCACTTCGCCGTTGATGATGCGCAGCGCGAGGCCCTCGACGATCGCGGTCTTGCCGACGCCCGGCTCGCCGATCAACACGGGGTTATTCTTGGTACGCCGCTGCAGCACCTGGATGGTGCGACGGATTTCGTCATCGCGGCCGATCACTGGGTCGAGCTTGCCTTCGCTCGCCCGCCGCGTGAGATCGACGGTGAATTTCTCGAGTGCCTGACGGCTCTCCTCCGCATTCGGATCCTGCACCTTCTCGCCGCCGCGAATTTCGTCGATGGCCTTGTCGAGCGCGGCTTTGGTGAAGCCCGCATCCTTGAGGAGTCGCGCGAGCAGCGCCTTGTCCTCGAAGGCGGCAAGCACGAAGAGCTCGCTCGAGATGTATGGGTCACCACGTGTCTGAGCGAGCTTGTCGGTGACGTTCAGCAGTCGCTGCAAATCATTGGCGATATGGATCTCGCCTGGCGTGCCCTCGACCTTGGGGAGTTTGTCGAGCGCGCCGGCGAGATCGGTTCGCAAACGCTGCAGGTTGCCGCCCGCCTTGACGAGCAGTGGTTTGACCGTGCCGCCCTGTTGGTCGATCAGCGCCAGCAACACATGCGCGGGCTCGATGATCTGGTGGTCGCGGCCGAGGGCGAGCGACTGGGCGTCGCCGAGCCCTTGCTTGAATCGTTCGGTGAGTTTGTCCTGACGCATGGCGCCGCTCCCGCATCAAAGCCCGTTATGATGACTGCCTAAATTAGGGCAGTACGCGGGCTTTCAAGGGTGCGCTCGACCGCTCAATGCAGCTGCGCCTCGGCGACCATCACGAGGCTGACCCCCACGGCGATCCACACCACCTGAAAAACCGAGGCGCGCAAGTCGGTGCGCTTGTGCAGGCCGGGGATGAGGTCGGCCACGGCGACATAAAGCAGGCTGGCCGCAGCGACGGCCAGCGCGTAAGGCAGCAGCGCCATCGCCTCGCGAAACGCGAGCCAGCCGACCACGCCACCGAGCACGGCGGTGAGACTCGAGGCCATATTCCAGAGCAAGGCTTTGCGACGGCTGAAGCCGCCATGCAGCAGCACGGCGAAGTTGCCGACTTCCTGCGGAATCTCGTGCGCCATGATGGCGAAGGTGGTGACGATGCCGAGATGCACGTCGGTCAGAAACGCGGCGGCAATCAGCACGCCATCAATGAAATTGTGCAGCCCATCGCCGACCACGATGAGCCAGCCCGAGGCATCGCGGCGATGGTGCTCGTGGGTGTGCGCCGTCTCCACCGCCTCGGTGTGGCAGTGCCGCCAGAGCAGGAATTTTTCGAGCACGAAAAAGAGCGCGATACCAGCGAGCAGCGCGGCACCAATCGAGTGAACCTTGAACGGTCCGGCACCCGATACCGCGTGGGGAATGAGCGCGAGCAGCGCCGTGCCGAGCAGCGCACCGGTGGCGAAGCTGACCGAATGCGGCATGATCTGGTTGCGCCGCTCTTCGGAAAGCAGCAGAAACACCCCGGCGATCAACGCGGAGAGTACCCCGCCCAAGGCGGTGAACAGCAGGATCGTCGGCAGTGTGGATTCCATGTAACGTTATATTCTAACACTGCCGCGAACTGAGTGCGGCCACCCGCCGCTTCACTCGCGCCAGATCAAGGCCGCCATGCGGCCCGTGCGCTGGTCACGGCGGTGCGAGAAAAATCGCACCGGATCTGCGGCCGTGCACCACTGCCCGCCGGCGAGCTGCGCGATCCCGAAGCCCGCAAGACGGATGCGCGCGAGCCGCGGCAGGTCACACTGCCAGCGACCGCGAGGGTTCGGCGCAAACGCCAACTCTGCATCAGGTTGAGTGGCAAGGAAGGCGGCACGCACCTCCTCGCCAACTTCGAAATGCGCCGGCCCGATGCAGGGTCCAAGCCAGACGCAGAGGCGCTCTGGCGCCACCTGCATCGCCTTGACGGTCGCTTCGAGCACGCCGGCGGCAAGACCTCGCCAGCCCGCGTGCGCCGCGCCCAGGACCCGGCCATCGTCGCTCGCAAACAGCACGGGCAGGCAGTCCGCCACCTGAATCGCGAGCACCGCGGCCGCGGCGCGGGTGACCGCGGCATCCGCCTGCGGCCGCACGCCCGGCTCGGGTCGCCCCATCTGATCGAGATCGAAGACCGCGTGACCATGGACCTGATCGAGCCACACGGGCTCGGCGGGCAGCCGCAGCGCATTGGCGAGGCGGCGACGATTTTCGGCCACCGCTGCGGGATCATCGCCGACATGCACGCCGAGGTTCAGCGTATTCCAGGGCGGCGAACTCGCCCCGCCGCTGCGCAGCGAGAAGGCGGCGCGCACGCCAGCCGGGGCGGACCATCCGGTCTCAAGCAGCGGGATCATTGACTCGACAGCTCCTGCTCGAGCACCGCGAGCAACGCAGCGAAATCTTTGGGTAGCACGGACTCGAAGTTCACCCGCTTGCCATGCACGGGATGATCGAATGACAGGCGTGCCGCATGCAGCGCCTGACGTTTGAACGCGGCGAGCGCCGCGAGTACTTCAGGCGTCGCGCCCGCAGGAATCCGTCGTCGCCCGGCATAGAGCGGATCGCCGACGATGGGATAACCGATGTGCGCGAAATGCACGCGGATCTGGTGCGTGCGCCCGGTCTCGAGTTGTACGCGCGCCAAGGTATGCACACGAAAACGCCGTTCGATGCGGTAGTGCGTCACCGCCCGGCGACCATCGCTGCGCACAGCCATGCGGGTACGTTGCGCGCGATGTCGACCGATGGGCTCATCAATGGTGCCGCCGCCGGTCATCACGCCCTGGCAAAGCGCGAGGTACTCACGCTCGACCTCGTGCGCGGCGAGCGCGCGCACGAGCGCGGCTTGCGCGAGCGGCGTGCGCGCGACGACGAGCAGCCCCGATGTGTCTTTGTCGAGCCGGTGCACGATGCCGGCACGCGGCACTCGCGCGAGCTGCGGATCGAGTACGAGCAAGGCGTTTTGCAAGGTGCCCGCAGCAACGCCCGCACCCGGGTGCACCACGAGGCCTGCCGGCTTGTCGATCACCAATACCGCCGCATCGCGATGCACGATGCGAAAGGGCACCGCCGCCTCGCCGGCTTCGACGCGGGTCTCGAGCGCGAACTCGGCGCGCACACTCACTCGTTGGTCGCTGACCGCAAGTTGTCGACGCGACACCGGCGCCCCTTCAAGCAGCACGCGACCCTCGAGAATCCAGCGTTGCAGGCGCGCCCGCGAGTACTGCGGCAATAGCCGCGCCAGCACGATATCCAGCCGCTCCCCTGCCCATTCGGCGGGCAGAGTGAGTTCGTGCAACGTGGAGGCGGGTTCGGAAGCAGGCTCGGCGGCCTTTTTGCGGGGCGGTGTCATGGGCTCGGATATAATGCCCGCCCTTGCCACCTGGATTCCAACCACGATGACGCCGAACTCGCCGCGCCCCGCAGCCCGACACGCGTTCCGTCCGCTGCCTGCCCTGCTGTTGCTCGGCCTGCTCGCGCTGCTTGGCGCCTGCGCGTCCAATCGGGACCAGCTCGACCTGGCACGCGGCGGCGCCGCGGTGGTCTACGAGCGCGCCCGCACGGCGCTCGAAAACCAGGATTATGACAATGCCATTCGACTCTACGAAGCGCTGGTCGCCCGCTATCCCTTCGTACCCGAGGCACGTCAGGCGCGGCTCGATCTGATCTATGCCTATTACAAGGGTCGCGAAAGCGAGTCGGCGCTCGATCAGGCCGATACCTTCATCCGCGAAAATCCGACTCATCCGCGCATCGACTACGCGTGGTACGTCAAGGGACTGGTCGATTTCGAACGCTCGGCCAACCTGCTCGAACGCTGGCTCGATGTTGATCTCGATGCGCGTCCGCCGCAGACCGCGCGCCGCTCTTTCAACTCGTTTCGCAAGGTCGTCGAAGAATTCCCGAAGAGCGAGTATGCGCACGATGCGCGTCGACGCATGATCCACCTGCGTAACCGCCTCGCCGACTACGAAGTCTATGTGGCGCGGTACTACATCGAGCGCGAGGCCTGGGTGGGCGCTGCCCGTCGCGCCCGCGAAACCATCGAGCAATACGATGGCTCACCGGCGGTTCGCGAGGCTCTCGAGATTCTGATTCTTTGCTATGACCGGCTCGAGATGAAGGAACTCGCGGCGCAGACCCGCGAGGTCTATGCGGCCAATTATGGCGGCACCGCCGAGAAGGTCGTGCCGACCAAGAAATCTTGGTGGCGCATCTGGGGCTGACAAGGCCGCGCGGCGCTGCTCAGCGCCGATAACCGCTCGTGATCGGATACCGCCAGTCGCGGCCGAAGGCCCGGCGACTGACGCGTACGCCGGGCGGTGCCTGACGACGCTTGTACTCGTTGCGCTTGACGAGCTCCAGCACGCGCACCACGGTCGTTCGCTCAAAGCCGCGCTCGACGATTTCTTCGACCGACTGATCCTGCTCGATGAAGGCCTCGAGAATGGGATCGAGGATTTCATAGGGGGGCAGTGAATCGGCGTCCTTCTGATCGGGGCGCAGCTCCGCCGACGGCGCGCGCTCGATCACTCGGGCCGGAATCGCCGCCGACTCGCCATTCGCACTCGCGAGCGCATTACGGTACGCCGCGAGCCGATAGACGAGCAGCTTGCTGCAATCTTTGATCGGCGCAAAGCCGCCCGCCATATCGCCATAGAGCGTGGCATAGCCCACGGCCATCTCGCTCTTGTTGCCGGTGGTGAGCAACATGCGCCCGGTCTTGTTGGAGAGGCCCATGAGGATCTGCATGCGGCAGCGCGACTGGATGTTTTCTTCGGTCGCATCGACGGGGCGACCCGCAAACTCCTCGCGCAGCGCCTCGAGCGTGGCAGCGAACATACCCTCGATCGGAATGACGGAATATTTGACGCCAAGTCGCTCCGCCTGCAGCGCAGCATCGTCGAGGCTCATCTGCGAGGTGTAGCGCGAGGGCATCATCACCGCCTGCACGCGCTCGGCGCCCAACGCATCGACGGCGATCGTCAGCGTCAGCGCCGAGTCGATCCCGCCCGACAAGCCGAGCACGACACCCGGAAAGCGATGCTTGCCGACGTAATCGCGTACGCCCATCACCAGCGCCTCGTAGACCTCGGCATCCGCCGACAGTGGCGGCGTCACGGGAGCGATGGGCGAGCGAGTAGCGGCGCTTTGCAACGCCACGGACACGCGCAGCGGCGCACCCGGCGCATCACGGGTCAGCTCGACGAAGCTCAAAGATTCCGCGAACGCCGGCGCGCGCAGCAAGACCCGACCCTCGTAATCGAGCACGACACTCTGACCGTCGAAGACAAGCTCGTCCTGTCCGCCGACCAGGTTCAGATACACGAGCGGCAGCCCGGTCTCGGCCGCGCGTCGCTGCAGCAAGGTCTCGCGTTGCGCTTGCTTGCCCTGCTCGTAGGGCGAGGCATTGACCACGATCAGCGCCTCAGCACCGGCGGCGCGCGCCGCCTGCGCTGGAGCGTCTTGCCAGATGTCCTCGCAGATCAGCAGCCCAAGACGCAGTCCCTGCAGCTCGAAGAGGCCGCTTGACTCACCGCGCGCGAAATAACGCTGCTCGTCGAACACGCCATAGTTGGGCAAACACTGCTTGCGATAGTGGGCGAGCTCTTCACCGGCGTGCAGCACCGAGACGGCGTTGAAGATCAGCTGCTCGGTATATTCGGGAAAACCGACCAGCAGCGCCGGCCCTGCGCGCTCGGCCGTGAGCGCCGCGAGCGCGGCCTCAACCTGCCGCCGCAATCCTCGGTGAAAGAGCAGATCTTCGGGCGGATAGCCAACCAGCGCCAACTCGGGAAAGACCACGAGCTGTGCGCCGGCGACATGCCCCGCTGCAGCGATTTGCCGGATGCGCGCCGCATTGCCGCCGACGTCGCCGACGAGAAAATTCGTCTGCGCGAGGGCGAGCTTGAGCGCGCGACCGCTCAAGCCTTCCGACGCTTGCGCAGCTGTTCGTCGATCGCCGAGCCGAGTTCGGCCGGCGATTTGACGGTGCGCACGCCCGCCGCCTCGAGCGCGCTGAATTTGTCGGCGGCCGTGCCCTTGCCGCCCGCGATCACCGCGCCCGCATGACCCATGCGCTTGCCCGGCGGCGCCGTGACGCCAGCGATGTAGGCGACCACCGGCTTGGTGACGTGCTGTCGGATGAACTCCGCGCCCGCCTCTTCGTCGCTGCCACCGATCTCGCCGACCATGACGATGCCTTCGGTCTGTGGATCATTCTGGAAGAGCTCGAGCACATCGATGAAGTTGAGTCCGCGCACCGGATCACCGCCGATGCCGACGCAGGTGCTCTGCCCGAGCCCGTTGTTGGTGGTCTGGAACACGGTCTCGTACGTGAGCGTGCCGGAACGCGAAACGATGCCGACGCAGCCGGGCTTGTGGATGAATCCCGGCATGATGCCGATCTTGCACTCGCCCGGCGTGATGATGCCTGGACAGTTGGGGCCGATCAGCCGCGATGCGCCGCCGGCGAGCGCGGTCTTGAGGCGCACCATGTCGTTCACCGGAATGCCCTCGGTGATGCAGACGATGAGTTCGATTCCGGCATCGGCGGCTTCGAGAATGGCGTCGGCCGCGTAGGCCGCCGGAACGTAGATCATCGTGGCGTTGGCACCGGTCGCCGTGACGGCATCGTGCACGGTGTCGAACACCGGTCGGCCAAGATGCGTGTCACCGCCACGCCCCGGCGTGACGCCGCCCACGACCTGAGTGCCGTAGGCGATGCATTGTTCGGAGTGAAAAGTGCCCTGCTTGCCGGTGAATCCCTGGCAAATCACTTTGGTGTTCTTGTCAACGAGAATGCTCATGAATCGAGTCCTGTCAGCTTGAGGTTGCGCGCGCGACTCACGATGTGCGTCAGCGCGCGAAGAGGCATCAGCGCGCGGCGGCCACGACTTTTTGCGCGGCGTCGGTGAGATCTTTGGCGGCGATGACGGCAAGACCGCTGGTCGCCAGCATCTCGCGCGCCTTCTCGGCATTGGTGCCTTCGAGGCGCACCACCACCGGCACCTTGACGCCGACATTCTTGACCGCGGTGATCACACCCTCGGCGATCAGATCGCAACGCACGATACCGCCAAAAATATTGACCAGAATCGCCTTGACCTTCGGGTTCGAGAGAATGAGCTTGAAGGCCACGGTCACTCGTTCGGCCGTCGCACCACCGCCCACATCGAGAAAGTTGGCGGGCGATCCGCCATGCAGTTTGATGAGATCCATGGTCGCCATGGCGAGTCCTGCGCCATTGACCATGCAAGCGATATCACCGTCGAGCGAGACATAGTTGAGATCGTGCTGGCTCGCCTGCAATTCCATCTGGTCTTCCTGCGCGGTGTCGCGCATGGCAGCGATGGCCTTCTGCCGATAGGTCGCATTGGCGTCGATGTTGATCTTGGCATCGAGCGCCACGAGATCGTCCGACTTGGTGACGATCAGCGGATTCACCTCGACGAGACTCGCGTCTTTTTCGAGATAGAGTTGGTACAGCGCCATGGCAATTTTCTGGAACTGCGCGATCTGCGCGTCCTTGAAGCCGAGCGCAAAAGCCATGCGACGGCACTGATAGGGCTGCAGACCCGCTGCCGGATGAATGTTGACCGTGGTGATCTTTTCGGGCGCATGCGCCGCGACTTCTTCGATGTCCATGCCGCCCGCGGCGGAGCCCACCATCGCGATGCGGCCCTTTTCGCGATTGAGCGTGAGCGAGAGATAAATTTCGCGCTCGATCGCCGAGCCGGTTTCGACATAGACGCTATCGACCGGCAACCCCTCGGGACCGGTCTGCTTGGTGGCGAGGCGCGTACCGAGCATCGCCTTGGCGGCACTACGCACGGTGTCGAGGTCGCGGGCGAATTTGACGCCGCCTGCCTTGCCGCGACCCCCTGCATGCACCTGTGCCTTCACGACCCAAACCGCACCACCCAAAGCCTCGGCAGCCTTGACCGCTTCGTCGGGCGAAGCCGCCACGCGGCCGGTCGGCACCGGGATGCCGTGAGCGGCAAACACCTCTTTGGCCTGATATTCGTGAAGATTCATGGAGACCCCCGTCGCTAGACTAAACTCCCATTCTCGCCAAATCCCGGGGTTTAGGGAACCGTCGATGCTGCAGCCTGTGCTCGACTTGCTCGCCCTTCCGGGCGCACTGCCCATTGCGGCTGCGCTCGGCGGCTTGCTCGTCGGCAGTTTTCTCAATACGGTCATCCATCGGTTGCCGCGCATGCTCGAGCGAGAGTGGCGCGCGCAGTGCGCCGAGCTCGCAGGTGGCGCCGAACTTGCGGGCAGTGCACTACCGAACGACCCTCGCCCAGATTTGCCGCGGTACGATTTGCTTGCGCCGCGCTCGCACTGCCCCGAATGCCGCACGCCGATTCGCGCCGTGCATCTCGTGCCGCTCCTCGGTTGGCTACTGCTGCGCGGTCAGTGCGCAGCGTGTGGCACGCGCATCAGCGCGCGCTACCCATTGATCGAACTCTTTACCGCGCTGCTGTTCGTCGCCTGTGCCTTGCGCTTCGGTCTGAGCTTCGAGTTTCTCGCCGCCGTCGTACTCAGCAGCGCGCTGCTCGCGCTCGCGGTCATCGATCTCGACACGCACTATCTGCCCGATCAACTCACGCTGCCACTCTTGTGGCTCGGGCTCGCCGCAGCACTCGGTGGTGATCTGCGGGCGGCGGTGACCGGCGCCATCATCGGTTACCTGATTCTTTGGCTCGTGTATCACGGCTTCAAACTCGCCACCGGCAAAGAAGGTATGGGCTACGGCGATTTCAAATTGCTCGCGGCGCTCGGTGCCTGGCTCGGACCCGAAGCGCTGCTGCCGATCGTGCTCGCCGCATCGATCGCCGGCGCTGCAGTCGGCATCGCGATGATCTTGTTCGCCGGCCGCTCGCGCGAAGTGCCGCTCGCCTTCGGACCCTATCTCGCCGCCGCGGGCTGGCTCGTGATGATGGCGGGCGAGACCCTGCCCGGTGGTCTGCTGCTCGATGCGGCGACTAGCTTCGACGTCTCGGGCGTCGAATTTTCGGGCGTCGAGTTTTCAAGATGAGCGCATCGCAGCATGCGGCCGCGACGCCGCCTCGCGGGTATCGGGTGGGCTTGACCGGCGGCATCGCCAGCGGCAAGTCGACGGTCGCAGAGCTGTTCGCAAAACTCGGCGTACCGATCATCGACAGCGACCTGATCGCGCGCGAAGTCGTGGCGCCCGGCAGCGCCGGGCTTGCAGCCATTCGCCGACGATTCGGCGATGATGTCCTTGCCACCGATGGCAGTCTCGATCGGCGCCGACTGCGCAAGCTCGTGTTCGCCGATCCCGCAGCACGCGCCGACCTCGAGGCCATCACACATCCGCTGATCCGCGAACGCATGCGCCAGCTCAACGAGTCGGTCCGCGCGCCCTACGTGATCAATGCGATTCCGTTGCTCGCCGAAGGCGGCGGACGACGCGATCTCGATCGGGTGCTGGTGGTCGATTGCCCGGAAGCGCTGCAAATCAGCCGCGTGATGGCACGCGATCAAATCGACGAGGGCGCCGCGAGGGCGGTGCTGGCCGCACAGGCGAGTCGGGCTGCGCGGCTGGCCATTGCGGACGACGTGCTCGTCAACGAGGGCGATCTCGCGGCGCTCAAGGCCGCAGTGCAGACGTTGCACGCGCGTTATCTCGTGCTGGCGGTCGCGGCGGCTGCATCGGTGGGTGGCGGTTGCGCCGGCGCCATAACACAATAGGCCAATGACGGGAGAGACCGCGGATGAGGCGGCCCCGGCGCCTGCGCCCGCGGGCATCGGCGAGCCGCTCGTGTTCGAGCAACCGCTCAACGAGCGGATGCGAGCCTATTTGCGCATCGACTTCCTGTACAACCAAGCCCTCGCCCATGCCCGCGCGAGTTCGCAGTGGGGCAGCCGCGCGGCGATTTCCTCGCTGCTCGATATCCTTGCCATCATCACCCGCGCCGATACCCGCGCCGATGTCTTGAAGGAGCTCGAGCGCCAGACCGCGCTCTACACCGAATACCAACGTCGCGCCGAGGTCGACGTCGATCGGCTGCAAGCCCTCGTGGCCAACCTCGTCCGCCTGCGCACCGAGCTGCTCGGTGCGGGCAGTGCCTATCTGCAGCCCTTGCGCGACTCGACCTTTCTCGCTGCGGTTCGTCATCGCAGCACCATCCCCGGCGGCACCTGCGATTTCGATCTCCCGGATTTCTTTTATTGGTTGAACCAATCGGGCGAGCAGCGCGAACGCGCGCTCGGCGAGTGGCTCGCCATGCTGCGGCCGCTCTGCGACTCGATTGCCGAGCTCTTGTGGCTGACGCGGCAGGGTGGCCGTCAGCGCACCGAGGTCGCACCGAACGGCGTGTTTCATATCACCTTTGATCGTGGCACTCCGGTGCAGCTGTTGCGGGTCGCAGTCGATGGCACGCTCGGCATCTTCCCCGAGATCAGCGGCAGCCACTATCGGGCCAGCGTGCGCTTTGTCCATTGGCACGGCGTAAACGAGCGGCCACGGCAGGCCGACACCGACGTGCCCTTCGAAATCATCTGCTGCGCTTGACGCCGTGAAGCTCTACGACAACGATTTCGCACCGAGCCCGCGTCGCGTGCGCATGTTCGTCGCCGAGAAGGATCTCGCCCGACATGGTGTGGAGATTACGCGTGTCCCGGTCGATATCGCCGCCGGTGAGACCGCCAGCGCAGCGTTTTCTTTGATCAATCCGCGCGGCGAAGTACCGGTACTCGAACTCGAGGATGGCACGCGGCTGCGCGAGTCGCTCTCGATCTGCCGCTACCTCGAATCGCTGTACCCCGAACCCTGTCTGCTTGGCGATACGCCGCTCGCCCGCGCGCGCATCGAGGCCTCGGTACTCGAACTGATGTTCAGGGTCTATGTACCGACGACCCATGCCTTTCGTCACACCCACCGCTTCTGGCAGGGCAAAGTCACGCAGATCGCCGAGTACGGCGCCCTCGCACGTGATCAGGTGCTCGCCGAATGGGCGCGCATCGATCGCGAACTGGCAGAGCGAAGTTTCATCGTCGGCGACGCCTTCAGCTTTGCCGACATCGTGGCCTTCACCACGCTCGAATTCGGCAAGCCTTCGGGTATCCGCCTGCAGCCCGAGCAGCAGAACCTTGCCCGCTGGCATGCGCTGATTGCAGCGCGACCGAGCGCCAAGGCCTGAAGATCCCGCGACGGAGTGCCCACGGATGCAGGCGGATTTCTGGCACGAGCGCTGGAGCAAGCGGGAGATCGGCTTTCACATGCCACGGCCCCACGCGGCGCTCGCCGACCATTGGGCCAAGCTCGCCTTGCCAGCGGGCTCGCGGGTCTTCGTGCCGCTCGCGGGCAAGAGTCTCGATCTGCCCCGGCTTGCCGCGCTCGGTCACGAGGTGGTCGGTATCGAGCTCTCGGCGGTCGCCGTGCAGGAGTTCGCCGATGAGCATCCGGGCCTGGCCCGGGTCGAATTGCGCTGCGGCGATTTCTTTGATCTGACTCCGGCGAGTCTGGGTCCGATCGCCGCCATCTTCGATCGCGCCTCGCTGGTCGCGCTGCCGCCCGAGATGCGCCGCGACTATGCGCAGAAGATGGCGGAACTCACCACAGCCGGTACGCAGACCCTGCTCGTCACCATGGAATACGATCAGCGCGAAATGCGCGGACCGCCGCATGCCGTGATGCCAGAGGAGGTCGCAGCCCTATACGGCGTCACGCATGACATCGAGCAACTCGGCACCTACGGGGCGCTCGATGACTTTCCGCGCATGGCGGCACGCGGCGTCAGCTCGCTCGGCGAGCGAGTGTATCGGCTGCGCAGACACTGACCGCCGCGGCGACGCCCCGGGGACGTCGACTTGGGGTTTCGAGTCAGGGCGTCGGCTCAGGGCGTCGCCATGCCGAGCATCGCGGCGACGAAGGCCCACTGATCAGCGAAATCTTCGATCTGCATCCACACCGGCTTGCCGGCACCGTGTCCGGCGCGCGTCTCGACGCGCAACAGCACGGGCGATGCACAGCCCTGTGAATGTTGGAGCGCCGCGGCGAATTTGTAGCTGTGCCATGGCACGACGCGATCGTCGCGATCGGCCGTGGTGACGAGCGTTGGCGGGTAACAGACGCCGGGCTTGACGTTGTGCACTGGCGAGTAAGCGTAGAGTGCGGCGAATTCCGCCGCGTTCTCGGAAAGTCCGTAATCCGAAGACCACTGCCGCGCGTTGGCACTTGCGGTGTGATATCGCAGCATGTCGAGCACGCCCACTCCGGGCAAGGTGGCAGCAAAAAGATCCGGCCGCTGCAGCAGCGTCGCGCCCACCAGCAAGCCGCCGTTACTGCGCCCGGAGATCGCAAGGCGCTTGGGATTCGTATAGCCCTCACGGATCAAGTATTCGGCTGCGGCAATGAAATCGTCGAACACATTTTGCTTGCGGGTCTTGGTGCCGGCCTCGTGCCAAGGCTCGCCGTACTCGCCGCCGCCGCGCAGGTTGGCCTCGACATAGATGCCACCCATCTCGAGCCAGGTGATCACCGTTGGCCGAAAACTCGGCGTCAACGAAATGTTGAATCCACCGTAGCCGTACAGCAGGGTCGGCGTCGCGCCATCGCGCTGCAGGTCACGACGATGCGTGATGAAGAGCGGAATGCGCGTGCCGTCCTTGCTGCGATAGAACTCCTGCCGAGTGATGTAGGGCGAGGTGTCGGCGCCGAATTTCGGTGCTCGCCAGATGCTCGTGGAGTTGTCGCGCAGATCCAGACGCATCACCTGACCGGGGCTCAGATAATCGGCATAGGCAAAGAATGTTTCGGTATCGGTGGCGCTGCCGCCGAAGCCACCGAGCGTACCGAGACCCGGCACCGGGACTTCGCCGAGTGCGCGTCCCTCGCGGTCGAAGAGCCGCGCAACGCCGTGCGCGTCACGCACGTAGCGGGCGATGATGCGCCCGCCGACGAAACTCGCCTCATCGAGGGCGAGCGTGTCTTGCGGTACGAGATCGCGCCATTTGGCGGGCGAGGGATCGCGCGCATCGACGGCGATGACCCGGCCTTGCGGCGCATTCTGCGTGGTAGTCACGTAGATCGTGTCGCCCTCGCTGCCGATCACGGTGTACCGCGCATCCCAAGCCGAAAACAAGGGTCGCGGGCGCGCCGCCGGATCACGCAGATCGAGGATATCGACGCCATTTTTTTGATAGCCATCGAACAACGTGACGAACAACCAGCGACCGTCGTCGGCGACGCTCGCCGAGGGCGCGCGGGTCGGATGATCGGTGACGCGGTAAACCACCGCATCACGTTCTTGCGGCTCGCCGAGACGATGGAAGTGCACCACCGGCTGGCGCTGATCGTCACCGCGCGCGGCGTCGTCGGCGCGCTTGGGATAGCGGCTGTAGTAGACGCCTGAACCATCGGTCGCCCAAGAGAGCTCCCAGAACTTGGTGAAGCGCAGTTCGTCGGGCAAATCGGTCCCGTCAGCCGTGCGCCGGAACTTCCAGATTTCCCAGTCGGTACCGCCGTCGGAGAGCGAATAGGCGACGAGGCTGCCATCGGGCGAGGGTTCGTAACGCGCGAGTGCGACCGTGGCATCGCCGCTCGCCTGGTTCGGATCGAAGAGCACCCGCGGCGTACCCTGCAGCGAATCGCTGACGTAGAGCACGCTCTGGTTCTGCCGGCCATCGTTGCGCAGGAAGAAATATTTGCCGCCCTTGCGTCGCGGTACGCCGACCCGCTCGTAATTCCACAGCGCCGTGAGCCGATCCTTGATCCAACTGCGCTGCGGCAAAGTCTCGAGCCATGGCTGAGCGAGTGCATTCTGCGCATCGACGAAGGCCCGTGTGGCGTCGGCTTTGGGGTCCTCCAGCCAGCGATAAGGATCCGCCACCTTCGTGCCGTGATAGACATCGACGGTCTCGCCGCGCAGCGCGGCGGGATAGACAAGAGGCGCGGTGGCTGGCGCGACGGCATTGGCGGAACGTTCGGGCATGCTGTGACAGGCGATGAGCGTGGTGGCGAAGGTGACGGCAAGCAGCGCGAGACGCGCGCGGCTTGGGTGGCGATGGGTCGGGTTCATCTCTAAACTCTTTGGGCAAACCGTTACGGAACTCCCATGATGTTACTGGACGATCGCTCATGATGCGCCTGCTTCGCCGATCCTCGCCCCTATTTGGCTGCCGCATGCGACTCAGCCATCGAATCCCTGCCCTGCTGCTGGCAGCCGCAGCGCTCATCACCCCCTGCGCATCGGCGAGCGAAACACCCTCTCGACTCACCCTCGAACGGCTGTTCGCTGCACCGGATCTCTCCGGCCCCGCCTTGCGCGGCGCGCGTTTTTCGCCCGACGGCAAGCTCGTCACCTATCTGCAAGGCAAGCCCGAGGCGAAGGATCGACTGGACGTATGGGCCTATGATCCGGCCACGCGACGCAATCGTTTGCTGGTCGATTCGGCGGCACTGGTGGCCGACGAGGGCAAACTCTCTGCCGAGGAAGAAGCGCGCCGCGAGCGCGCCCGCACCTCCGCCCTCGCCGGCATCGTCGACTACGAATTCTCGCCCGACTCGCGCTATCTGCTGATCCCGCTCGCGGGTGATCTCTTTCTCTATGACCTGCGCGCGGCCAGCGACGCCTCGCCGGTGCGTCGACTGACCGCGACCGCCGAGGCCGAGACCGACCCGCGCTTTTCGCCGCGCGGTCGCTACGTGAGTTTCGTGCGCGGGCAAAATCTCTACGCGCTCGAACTGTCCTCTGGCAAAGAAATCGCTATCACGCGCGCAGGCGGTGGTCTCATCTCTTTTGGCGTCGCCGAATTCATTGCCCAGGAAGAGATGGATCGCAGCACCGGCTACTGGTGGGCGCCCGACGAGCGGCATATCGCCTACACGCGGGTCGATGAAACTCCGGTTGATGAGCTCGAGCGTTTCGAGATCTTTGCCGAAACGGTCAAAGTGATTCGCCAGCGCTACCCCGCCGCAGGGCGCCCCAATGCGCAAGTCGATCTCTTCGTGCACGAACTGGGTTCCACGCGTGATCGTGAGCTGTCCGCTGCAGCGTCAGACGAGGGTTATCTCGCCCGTGTGAAGTGGTTCCCGGATAGCCGCGCACTCGCGGTGCAGCGGCAGAGCCGTGATCAAAGATATCTCGAACTGTTGCGCGTCGAGATCGCCGACGGCAGCAGCCGCAGGCTGCTCGAGGAGCGCAGCGACACCTGGGTTGATCTGCACAATGAGCTCACCTTTCTGCCCAAGCGCAAGGCGTTCATCTGGTCGTCGGCACGCAGCGGCTACGACCATCTTTATCTGCATGATTACGACGGGCGTCTGTTGCGCCCGTTGACGGCCGGCGAATGGATGGTGACGGGCAGCGGCCGCGAGCGCGCCATCGAAGCGATCGACGAGACGCGCGGGCTCGTTTACTTCACCGCCAATCGCGACACACCGCTCGAGCGTCACCTCTATGCGGCGCCGCTCGACGGACCGAGTGACCCCGCCAGCATCGAGGCGGGTATCCGCAAACTCAGCAGCGGCGCAGGTTGGCACGCGAACACGATGTCCGCCGATGCCAAGCTCTGGCTCGATACCTTCTCGACACCGGATGATCCACCCTCGCTCAGTCTGCGCCGTGCCGATGGTCGTTTGCTCGAGGTGCTGGTCGCCAATCGACTCGATTCAACGCACCCCTACGCGCCCTATCGCAACGCTCATCAACCGACCGAATTCGGCACGCTGCAGGCCGTCGATGGCCAAACCCTGCACTACCAACTCACCAAACCGGTGGACCTGCAACCCGGCAAGCGCTATCCGGTGATTGTCGAGGTCTATGGCGGACCCGGTGCGCAGCAGGTGCGTCGCGCCTGGGGCGGGCTATTTCGTCAATTCCTTGCGCAGCAGGGTTACGTCGTATTCACCGTCGACAATCGCGGCTCGGGGTTTCGCGGCCGCCGCTTCGAGGGTGCCCTGCATCGACGCATGGGTTCGATCGAGGTCGAAGACCAGGTGCGTGGGGTGGATTTTCTGCGTACGCTGCCCTACGTCGACGGCACGCGCATCGGCGTATTCGGCTGGAGCTACGGCGGCTACATGGCGCTGATGTGCATGGTGCGCGCACCCGGACACTTTACGGCGGGCGTCGCCGGGGCTCCGGTCACCGATTGGCGGCTGTACGACACGCACTACACCGAACGCTACATGGAAACGCCGCAGGCCAATCCAGAGGGTTATCGCGACGGGATGGTGATGGCGCATGCGGCCAATCTCGCCGGACCGCTGCTCGTGATGCACGGCATGGCCGACGACAATGTGCTCTTCACCCACAGTACCGCGCTCTTCAAAAATTTGCAGGATCTGCGCAAACCCTTCGAGGTGATGCCCTATCCGGGTAGCAAGCACGGCTTGTTGCGCTTTGCGGGCACGGGGCCGCATGCCTACGAGACGATCACGCGTTTCTTTGCCCGGACGTTGCGACCTGACCGACCGCGCGCCGATGTCCCGGGCGGCGAACCGATCGCGCAACGCTGATCTGCGCAATACCGATCAAGGAGAGCGCCATGCGCAGTCTGAAACCGCTGTTCGATGCCAACCGTCACTGGTCCGCGGACATTACCGCCAAGGATCCCGGATTCTTCGAGAAGTTGGTCGGACAGCAATCACCCGATTATCTCTGGATTGGCTGCGCCGACAGTCGCGTGCCCGCCAATGAAATTGTTGGTCTGCTGCCGGGCGAACTTTTCGTGCATCGCAACGTCGCCAACGTCGTGGTGCACACCGACCTCAACTGCCTGTCGGTGCTGCAATATGCGGTCGACGTGCTCGAGGTCGAGCACGTCATTGTCTGTGGTCATTATGGTTGCGGTGGCGTGCAGGCCGCGCTGCGCAATACACGACTCGGCTTGATCGACAACTGGCTGCGGCATGTGCAGGACGTGATGAAGAAGCACCACGCACGCCTCGCCGAGCTACCCGACGAGGCGAGTCGACTGCATCGTCTCTGCGAGCTCAACGTGATCGAGCAGGTACTGAACGTCGGTCAGACGACCATCGTGCAAAGCGCCTGGGACCGCGGCAAGGCGCTCGAGATCCATGGCTGGATCTATGATTTGCACGATGGCCTGCTGAAAGACCTCGCGGTTTGCGTGAAGTCGCCCGCTGAGTTCGCCGAGGTCTATCGGCAGGTGGCGGAGAGCGCCTGAGCGGAGAGCGACTCAGGGCAACTTGATCTTGCCGCCGAGCGACTGACCGAGCGCGGCGCCCGCTTCCGGCACGACGATGCGCGAAGCTGCCTCGCGGCGCATCTGCTGGGCTTCTTCGATGGCGTCCTCGAGTGCTTGCTGCACGGCCGCCGGAAATTTCTCGACCGCCTCGGCAAGATCTTTGGCTTCGATTTCGAAGCCGAGCGGCAACACGCCACCCGGTGTCATGAGTTGTGTCTGGCCGAGCCAAAGAATGGGCCGCGCCGCATCGGGTGAGCCGTCGGGCAACACCGGCAACATGCGGCGCAGCGTGCCGGCGCGTCGGTCAGTGAACACCTCTTCGCGATACAGCGCAGTGGCGTCGATCTTGATTTCGGGCAAGCCCATATCCTGATTGCTCATGCGGAAGTTCCTTTGCTGAGATTCGATTCGGCGATGTTGGCCATGGTAGCCGGTTGACCGTGCTGACGGATCAAAACCTTGCGACGAAAGAAGCGCGTGTAACCTGCCGCACCCATCCGCGAGCCCCCCATACCCGAGAGCTTGAACGAGTGTTTTTCCATCTCGTGGCACATGGCAGTCAGCGAACCGTCATTGAGACTGATACCCCCGGCGTCGATGCGTCGCCCGATCGCCTCGGCTTCTTCGAGCGTGCCCGCGATGACGCCAGCAGAGAGTCCGAACACGCCTTCATTGGCAAGATCGATGGCTTGCTCCACGGTGTCAAAGGGCATGACCGGGATCACTGGGCCGAAGGTCTCTTCGGTCATGACCTTCATATCGTGCGTGACGTCAACGAGCACGGTCGGTCGCAGCCACTTGCCGCCGTGATCCTCGATCTGTCCGCCGCACAGCAGGCGTGCGCCCTTGGCGATCGCATCGCCGATCTGCTCGGCAACAACCTCGGCCTGTCTGGCAAAGATAAACGGCCCGATGGTGCCGCGATGGATGTCCGGCCAATTGGGTTCGATGACACTCGCCTTCTCGACCAGCCGCTCGACAAAGAGCGCGTAAATGGATCGATCGACATAGATGCGCTCGAGACTCTGGCAGGCTTGCCCCGTCGCAAGACAGGTGGCGCGCAAGGCTACATCGGTCGCCCGCTCAAGATCCGCTGTCGCCATGACGATGAGCGGATCGTTGCCACCGAGTTCCAGAAAAGCAGGGATGAAGTTGTGCGCCGCGTTGGCGGCCACCGCACGCCCGGTCGCCACGCTACCCGTGAAACAGACGACATCGACGCCTGCCACGAGTTGCTCGCCGGTGGTGCGGCCGCCCGACTGGATGTGGAATACCTCGGCCAGCTCCGGCACGGCCTCGATCGAGCGCATCGCCGGTACCACGAAACGCGGCGTCACCTCGCTTGGCTTGACGAACACTGCAGCACCCGCGAGCAGCGCCGGTACGGCATCGATGAAGCACAGCGACACCGGGAAGTTCCATGGGCTGATGATGCCGACCAAAGAATACGGTACGTACTGCGAGCGGTAGGAGATGTTGGGCAAAGTAGCCGAGCGCTGCTCTTCTTCGATGGCGAGTGAGGGCACAAGCGCGCACCAGCGATCGATCATGCCCGTGACCGAGGCGACCTCGCTGGTGGCAATCAGGAAGCGTCCCGTGTCGTGCGCAAGCGCCGCGGTGATTTCGGCCTGCCGTGCCACCCACTCGCTGCGCCAGCGCTGCAGGATCGCGATGCGCTCCTCGAGGCTGCGCGCGCACCACCGTTGTTGCGCGCTGCGCAACTCACCAAGCCGCACGGCGAGCTCGGTCTCGCTCGGCGCATTGAAGGCGTAATCGATCTCGCCACTGCGCGGATTACGCACTTCGATGCGCTCGCCAGTGGAGATCGTGCTCAACAGAGAGGGTTCGTGCATGCGCTCATCCTGCGCCGCCCAGACGGCGCTGCAAAGTCTCGATGAAGGGCAGGTCTGCTTCGAGGATGTCCTCGCGCTGCAGATGATCGACCGGCACCCAACGCAGCGCTTGCCCATCGAGCGACTGCGGTTCCCCAAGAAACTCCGTCACCACATGAAACGCGAGTTCGACCTCGCGATCCGGGTAAACATGGACGAGCTCCATGACGAACTCGGCTTTGCGAACCTCGATGCCGAGTTCTTCTTGCAACTCGCGCTGCAATGCGGCCTCGCGAGTTTCGCCGGCAGCGAGTTTGCCGCCCGGAAACTCCCAGCGCCCCTCAAGCGGTTTGCCCGCGGGACGCTCGGCGATCAACACTCGCCCCGCCGCATCGACTAGCGCGGCGACAACCACTCGAATGCGCTCCGGCGGAACGATGGCGCTCAGGCCTCGAGCGCCCCGTGGCACTGCTTGTACTTGCGACCCGAACCGCAAGGACAAGGCTCGTTGCGACCGACCTTGCGATCCGCACGCACGAGCGGCGCCTGCCGGGCCTCGGCGGGCAGGGGCTCTGCGGATTCGGGCGGCGGGCCGCCGAGTGCCGATTGCGCCTCGGCATGCTGCAGCTGCAAGGCTGCCAACAAGCGCCGCTGGCGCTCCTCTTCTTCGCGTTGCAGTTCGGCATCGCTGCGCACCTCGACGCGGGCGAGCACCGATGCGGTGTCGAATTTGACCCGCTCGAGCAGACTGCCGAATAGTTCGTAGGCCTCGCGACGATACTCGTAGCGATAATCCTTCTGTGCATAGCTGCGCAGATGGATGCCTTGTCGAAGGTAATCCATCGCCGCCAGATGCTCACGCCAATGCTGATCGAGCGTGCGCAGCATGATGTCCTTTTCGAGGTGCTGCATGAGTTCCGGCCCATAGCGCTCGGACTTCGCGCGATAGTTTGTCTCGACCGCATCGATCACGCGCGCGCGCAGCGTCGGTTCATCCATCTCGGGCTCGGCCGCCAACCAGCCACGTGGGTCGATGTCGGCATTGAAATCTTTGCGAATGGCCTCGAGCAGGCCATCGAGATCCCAATCCTCGTGCGGCACATTGCGCGGCAGATGCTCATCGAGCACCCGACCAAGCACATCTGCCTGGATGCCGCGAATCGCATCGCTGAGTTGCGTTGCACCCATGATCTCGGTGCGCTGCTGATAGATGACCTTGCGCTGATCGTTGGCGACGTCGTCAAACAGCAGCAACTGCTTGCGGATGTCGAAGTTGTGCGACTCCACCTTGCGCTGCGCGGCCTCGATGCGCTTGCTCAGCATGCGACTCTCGATGACTTCGCCTTCCTTCATGCCCGCGACCGAGAGTAGCCGCTTGGTGAAGTTCGGGTCACCGAAGATGCGCATCAGGTTGTCTTCCATCGACAGATAGAAGCGCGAGGAGCCCGGATCACCCTGACGACCCGAGCGACCGCGCAGCTGATTATCGATGCGCCGCGACTCGTGACGTTCGGTGCCGATGATGTGCAGACCGCCTGCAGCCAGTACTTGCTCATGGCGCGCACGCCATTCGGTACGGACGCGCTCGCGATCGGCATCGGTCGCTTCGGCGGGCAAGGCGTGCAGTTCGGACTCGAGATTGCCACCGAGCACAATGTCGGTGCCGCGACCGGCCATATTGGTGGCGATGGTTACCGCACCGGGTCGCCCCGCCTGCGACACGACATGCGCTTCGCGCTCATGCTGCTTGGCATTCAGCACTTCGTGCGCGATGCCTTCTTTTTTGAGCACGCCCGAAATGAGCTCGGAGGTTTCGATCGAGGTCGTGCCGACCAGCACGGGCTGCTCGCACGCCGCGCAGTCGCGGATGTCCTCGACGATCGCCTTGAATTTGTCCTCTTGGGTGAGGTGGACGAGATCCGGCATGTCCTTGCGAATCATCGGCCGGTGCGTCGGGATGATGTTCACCTCGAGGTTGTAGATTTGCAGGAATTCCGGCGCCTCAGTGTCGGCGGTACCGGTCATGCCCGAGAGCTTTCGATAGAGGCGAAAATAATTCTGGAAAGTGATCGAGGCGATGGTCTGGTTCTCTTCGCGAACCTTCACGCCTTCTTTGGCCTCGACCGCCTGATGCAGCCCCTCGGACCAGCGGCGTCCCGGCATGGTTCGGCCGGTGAATTCGTCGACAATCACCACCTCGCCGTTGCGCACGATGTATTCGACATCGCGCTTGTATAGCGAGTGCGCGCGCAAGGCCGCATTCAGGTGGTGCATCAGACGAATGTTCGAGGGATCGTAGAGACTCTCGCCTTCGCGCAGCAGCCCCGCATCGATCATCAAGGCTTCGACTTTCTCGTGGCCGGCCTCGGTGAGATGTACCTGACGCTGCTTTTCATCGACGAGGTAGTCGCCCGCGGGCTCCGGTTCATCCGGCCCGCTCAGCATGTTGCCGGTGCGCGGCGGCGGCCCTTCGGCGCGCTCGAGTCGCGGCACGAGTTTGTTGATCGCGAGATAAGTGTCGGTGGTTTCTTCGGCGGGCCCAGAGATGATCAGCGGGGTACGCGCTTCGTCGATGAGGATCGAGTCGACCTCGTCGACGATCGCGAAGCTTAGCGTACGCTGCGCACGATCCTCGAGTCGAAAGGCGAGGTTGTCGCGCAGATAGTCGAAGCCGAATTCGTTGTTGGTGCCGTAGGTAATGTCGCAGGCGTAGGCGGCGCGCTTCTCGGCGGGCGTCTGCGAATTGCGAATCACGCCGACCGTTAGCCCGAGAAACCGATAGACGGGGCCCATCCAATCGGCATCGCGTTGTGCAAGGTATTCATTGACCGTAACCACGTGCACCCCTTCGCCAGTAAGGGCGTTGAGGTAGGCCGGTAGCGTGGCGACGAGAGTCTTGCCTTCGCCCGTGCGCATCTCGGCGATACGCCCACTGTGCAAGGCGAGACCACCAATCAACTGCACGTCGAAGTGCCGCATGCCGAGCGCGCGACGCGCTGCTTCGCGCACCACGGCAAAGGCCTCGGGCAGGAGTGAATTGAGCGTCTCGCCCGCCTGCAGCCGGCCGCGAAACTCATCGGTCTTGGCGCGCAGGGCCGCGTCGTCAAGCGCCTGCAGCACCGGCTCGAAGCCGGCCGCGGCACGTACTTCGCGAGCCATGGTCTTGAGCATCCGCTCGTTGCGGCTGCCGAAAATGCGCGTAAGGAAATTGAGCACAGTAAGTGACCTTGCAGGGGCGTAGGTAAAAAGACCGCTATTTTACGGTGCGAGGGGGTGGCCGGTCGAATCGAGGCAACGACCGTTGCACGGGCGCCACGGGCACCCAGGGGGTCGGCGACGCGAACGGCGGTCGGTCAGCCGTCGATGTAGGATAGCGGATTGACGGGACGCCCGTTGCGCAGCACTTCGAAGTGCACGTGCGGACCCGTCGAGCGGCCGCTCGAACCCATGGTCGCGAGCCGCTGGCCACGTGCAACTGTATCGCCCTGTTTGACGAGCACGCGCGCATTATGTGCGTAGCGGGTCACGTAGCCGTCACCATGCGTGACATCGACCATGTAACCGTAGTCTGCTTTGTACCCGGCGAAAGTGACCACCCCTGCACCGACGGCAATCACGCCATCACCCGAGTTCCCGGCGAAATCGACGCCGCGGTGGAAGGCGGTGTTGCCCGAAAGCGGATCCTGACGGAGACCAAAGCCCGAGGAGAGAAAGCCGCGCTGCACAGGACGCCCTGCGGGCATGGTCTGACGGCGCAGCTCACGCTGCAGGATCACCTGTTCGAGCACGCCAAGCTGTGCATCGCGCTGCGCGAGCCGCGACTCGAAATCATCAAGCAAATTAGCGAGATCGGCGGCTTGCACCGGTATGCCCAAGTCGCCCTCGGGGCCACCGGTTGACGGGGCGGCAGAGAAATCGAACTCGTGCGAGTTCACATCCGCCATCTCGGCAAGACGCTTGCCGAGCGCATCAAGCCGCACCACGTGCGCGTTGAGTTGACCGAGCCGCGCCGAGAGCATGTCGACCCGCTCCTGTACCCGTTCCCGCAGCTCTTCAACTTCGGTTTTTTGCTGCAGCGCGGCGCGCGCGAGCGCTGCCGGACTGCCATCGCCGAGGCCGCCCGAACGACCGCCGAGACTGACTCCGGCGTAAAAGGCCGATCCCATCAGGCAGAGCAGCGCCACCCCTGACGCGCCGAACGCCCAACGCCCGGACACATTGATACTCGATGCTCCGGTCGCGCGACGCAGCAACACGACGAGTCTCATGCGGCACTCCGCAGAGACACCAACGCGCAAGGTCCAGATTGTCGGGGGCGAAGACTGAGCCCCACCCGCAATGCCGGTGCCATAATTGCTCGATCGTTGTTGAACGGTAGCCGACCCGCCCCCACGGGGGAAAGCCAACCGGAAGACAGGCCGAGACTATGCCCAAAGCTCCCCGACGACACAACCCAAAATCCGCAAAGTTGCTCCAAAACGGGCCTATCCGGCCGGGACAGCCAAATAAAATCAATGACTTACTCGCAAAGTCTTTGATCGGGAGTGCGTCCGTCCGCGTTTTCGAGAACCGACAGATGGACTGGTCGGGGTTTTTCGCCGCACATCTCTCACCCGAACAGCTCGCGGCCGTGAGTCATTACGTGGAACGGGACGGCACGCTCAGCATCCTCGTTCGTAGCGCGGAATGGGCGGCGCGCTTGCGGTATAGCCTGCCGCCGCTCTGGGCAGCCGCGCAGGAGTTTCGGCCCGGACTTGCGCGATGGGTCGTGAAGGTTCAGCCCGCCGCGGCGAGCACGGGCGCGCGTACGTAGGAAATCGGTGCGTCCTCGGGACGCTCGAACACGATCGCTTCCCAGGCCGATTCGTCCGCCAGCAGCGTGCGCAGCAGACGATTGTTGAGGCCATGGCCGGATTTGTAGGCTGAGAACTCGCCGATCAGGCTGTGGCCGAGCAGATAAAGATCGCCGATCGCATCGAGGATCTTGTGCTTGACGAACTCGTCCTCGTAGCGAAGACCACCCTCGTTCAGGACTTTGGAATCATCGAGCACGATCGCGTTGTCGAGATTGCCGCCCAGCGCGAGATTGCGCGCACGCATCGTCTCGAGATCACGCATGAAACCGAAAGTTCGCGCGCGGCTGATTTCTTTGAGGAACGAAGTCGTGGAGAAATCCATGCTGGCGCGCTGCGCACGACGCTTGAAGATCGGGTGGTTGAACTCGATTTCGAAGTTGACTTTGAAGCCGTCGAAAGGGTGAAACTCGGCCCACTTGTCACCGTCCTCGACACGCACCGACTTGCGGATGCGCACGAAACGCTTCGGGGTGCGCTGCTGCTCGATGCCCGCAGACTGCAGCAGGAAGACGAACGGCCCGGCGCTGCCGTCCATGATTGGCACTTCCGCGCCGGTGAGTTCGACGAGTGCGTTGTCGATGCCGAGCCCGGCGAAGGCAGAGAGCAGATGCTCGACCGTCGAGACGCGCGTATCACCCTTGACGAGCGAGGTGCCGAGCGTGGTGTCACCGACGTTCTCGGCGCGCGCCGGCAGATCGACCGGCACCGCGAGATCCGTACGCCGAAAGACGATGCCGGTGTCGGGCGCGGCCGGGCGAATGGTCATGAGGATGCGTTTGCCGGTATGCAAACCCACACCGCTCGCGCGGATGATGTTTTTTAAGGTGCGTTGTCCGACCATGCCAGCCCTCGACCCGTACCCCCAAGGCGTGTCGTCACGCGCACGACACGCCGGGGCGGATCACAGAAGGGCGCGAGTGTAACTCAAGTACCGCGCCCGCCGGTTTGTGCTCAGTCAGCCTGACGACGCAGGAACGCCGGGATGTCGAGAATGTCCTCGACCGGCTCCGGTTCGTGCCGCAAGCCATCACCCGCAGCAGCCTTGAAGCGCTCGTAAGCCGGCACGTCGAGCTTGCTGTAGTCCGAGGGTACGACCACCGGACGGCGCGCGCCGCGCGGCGCATCCACCGCAGCACCCCGCCCCACACGTGCGCTGGCCGCGGGCACCGCAACCGCGGCGGCCGCCTGCGCGGCGAGTGGCGCGGCCGACAGTTGCGCCAGCGGACGACCAAGTCCGGTTGCCACCACCGTGACACGCAGCTCGTCGGTGATCGACGGATCGATCACCGTGCCGACCACGACGGTCGCATCTTCGGACGCAAATTCTTTGACGACGTTGCCGACTTCCTCGAACTCGCCGATGCTGAGATCGAGTCCGGCGGTGACGTTGACGAGAATGCCGCGTGCACCGGCAAGATTCACATCCTCTAGCAACGGCGAAGAGACTGCCATCTGCGCGGCGACTCGCGCACGATCCTCGCCGCTCGCGAAGCCCGAGCCCATCATCGCCATGCCGGTTTCACTCATCACCGTGCGCACATCGGCGAAGTCGACGTTGATGAGACCCGGCCGGGTGATGAGCTCGGCGATACCCTGTACGGCGCCCTGCAGCACGCCGTTCGCGCTCTTGAAAGCCTCGAGCAGCGTGGTCTTGGGACCGAGTACCGTGAGCAGCTTCTGGTTCGGGATGGTGATCAAAGAATCGACATGCTTGGCAAGCTCGGACATGCCGTGATCGGCGATCGCCGAACGCTTGCCACCTTCCATGTTGAAGGGGCGAGTCACCACGGCGACCGTCAGGATGCCGAGTTCCTTGGCGATCTGTGCAACCACCGGTGCCGCGCCCGTGCCCGTGCCACCGCCCATGCCCGCGGTAATGAAGAGCATGTCCGCTCCATCGATCAGCTCGATGATGCGATCGCGATCTTCCATGGCGGCCTGGCGGCCGACATCCGGGTTGGCGCCGGCGCCGAGACCCTTGGTGATGTTGGAGCCGATCTGCAGGGCTGTTTTCACGCTGGAGTTCTTCAGCGCCTGCGCATCGGTGTTGATGCACATGAAGTCCACGCCCTCGATGCCGCTGTTGACCATGTGCGAGACCGCGTTGCCGCCGCCGCCGCCGACGCCGAGAACCTTGATCACCGCGCTCTGGCTGTACGAGTCCATCAGTTCAAACATCGTTATTCGCTCCTCTTTCGAAAGTGTGCAAAGTCAAAAAGAAATCAAAAATTGCCCTGAAACCAGTCACGCATGCGCTCGACCATGCTGCGTGCGTTGCCGGCGATTGCGCGGCTGCGTGAGCGCCCGGGAACGAGATGATCCCGCCCGTAGAGCAGCAGGCCGACACCGGTGGAATGGATGGGGTTGCTCGTCACTTCGGCGAGCCCGCGCACGCCCACCGGCATGCCGAGTCGGACCGGCAGGTGAAAGACCTCTTCGGCGAGTTCGATCGCGCCTTCCATCTTGGCGCTGCCGCCCGTCAATACGATGCCCGCGGCAACCACTTCTTCGAAGCCGCTGCGGCGCAGTTCTTCTTTGATGAGTCCGAAGAGCTCTTCATAACGCGGCTCGACGATCTCCGCGAGCGTCTGCCGCGCGAGGCGTCGCGCCGGCCGATCACCGACACTCGGTACCTCGATGGTCTCGTCGGGATTAGCGAGCTGCGAAAGCGCACAGGCATAGCGCAGCTTGATCTCCTCGGCGTTTTGCGTCGGCGTGCGCATCGAGACCGCGATGTCGTTGGTGACCTGATCGCCCGCGATGGGGATGACCGCGGTATGTCGGATGGCACCGTGGGAAAACACGGCGATATCGGTTGTGCCACCGCCGATGTCGACGAGACAGACGCCGAGATCCTTTTCGTCTTCGGTCAGTACGGCGTGACTCGAGGCGAGTTGCTCGAGGACGACATCATCGACATCGAGCCCGCAGCGCTGGATGCATTTTTCGATGTTCTGCGCGGCGCTGTCGGCGCCGGTGACGATGTGTACCTTGGCCTCGAGACGTACGCCCGACATGCCGACCGGATCGCGGATGCCTTCCTGGCCGTCGATGATGAATTCCTGCGGCAGGACATGCAGAATTTTTTGATCTGCCGGGATGGCCACGGCCTTGGCGGCATCGATCACGTGTTCGACGTCGGCGAGCTGCACTTCGCGATCACGGATCGCCACCACCCCGTGCGAGTTGAGACTGCGCACGTGACTGCCGGCGATGCCCGCGTAGACCGAGTGGATCTCGCAGCCAGCCATCAGCTCCGCTTCTTCGACGGCACGCTGGATTGATTGCACGGTCGACTCGATGTTGACCACCACGCCGCGCTTCAGGCCCCGCGAAGGCTGCGAACCGATGCCGATGATCTCGATGCTGTTGTCGGCCGCGATCTCGCCGACCAGCGCCACCACCTTCGAGGTGCCGATGTCGAGTCCGACGATGAGTTGCCGTTCCGGTTTTTTCGCCATGTCCTTCCGTCCGTCAGCCTTCGTTCGTATCGTCGAACTCATCGACGACCGCCACTTTCGTGTTGCCACGCCAACCGACCGCGAAGCCGTTGGTGTAGCGCATATCCACGTACGCCATCTCTGCCGAGCGCTGCACGACGAGCCGCAAGGCCGCCGCCACGAACCGCTCGAAGCGCTCATCGACCTGGCGTCGCCCGAGTCGCACGCGTACGCCGTTGTCGAGATCGATCTCCCAGGCGCCGCGCGCATCCAGACGCAGCGCTGCGATGCGTACGCCGCCCTCGATCAATCGCCCCTGAATGGCGAGATAGCGCTGCGCGACCAGACCTTCGGTACCGCGCGGCCCCGAAAGCCGCGGCAACTCGGGCGGAATGAAGCGCGACTCCGACAGAAAGAGCTCGCCGCGCGCATTGAGTAGACCATTTGCACCCCAGCGGGCCGCCGCGACCTGCTCGACGATGCGCACCTGCAGTCCACGCGGCCAAGAGCGACCGACGCTCGCGGTGTCGACCCACGGCAGTGCCTCGATTGCGGTTTGCAGCGTCTCGAGATCGATCGTCACGAGTCCTGCTTCCTGAGTGCGTTCACGCACCGCCTGTTCGACTTCCATGGCGGAGACACGCTGGAATCGACCCTGCACGCCGACGCGATCGATGGGCTGATCAAGCGCCGCAACGATGAGCCAGGCAAAAGCCGCCACGACAGCGAATCCGAGCAGACCCGAACCGATACGCCGCCAGTCGACTGCCGGCATCTGCCAGCCCGTCGACTCTGCGCGCCGCCGATTGCGTGGTTTGCGATTGCCGAACATTTGCGTGATCTCCATCGATCTGCCTCAACTCCGCGGGCGTCGCGCGAGACTCGTCTCGAGTACGCGCCACACCAGAGTGTCGAAATCCATGTCGATCGCACGTGCCGCCATCGGCACCAGACTGTGGTCCGTCATCCCGGGCACCGTGTTGATCTCGAGCAGCAGCGGTCGGCCGGTCGAATCCATCATGAAATCCACCCGACCCCAGCCCTCGGCGCCCGCCGCCGCGAACGCGCCGATCGCCAACGCACCAAGATGTCGCTCTGTCTCCGGTGAGAGACCCGAGGGACAGTGGTACTGCGTATCGTCGCGGAAATACTTGGCTTCGTAGTCGTAGAAATTCTTTGGCGTCGCGATGCGTATCGAGGGTAGCGCCCTGCCCTGCAGCACAGCGACGGTGTATTCGGCGCCGCTGATGAAAGCCTCGGCGAGCACCACAGCGTCGGTTGCGGCGGCAGCGGCGAAGGCAGCCGGCAGATCCGCAGCATGTTCGACCTTGCTCATGCCGACCGACGAGCCTTGGGTGGCGGGTTTGACGAAAAGAGGCAAACCGAGTTGTTCGAGCGCGGCATCGAAATCGGCAGCGCTGCGCAGCACGACGAAGTCGGCCGTGGCGATGCCGACCGCCGCGGCAAGGCGTTTGGTACGCACCTTGTCCATGCAGATCGCCGAACCGAGCACGCCGCTGCCGGTATAGGGCAAGCCGAGGCACTCGAGCGCGCCCTGCAGCGTGCCGTCCTCGCCACCCGGTCCATGCAGCGCAATCCACACGCGATCAAAGTTCTGCGCCACGAGTTCTGCGAGTGGTACATCGCGCGGATCGATCGCCTGCGCATCGACACCGCGACGCTGCAATGCGGCGTGCACGGCGCGACCGCTGAGCAGCGAAATCTCGCGCTCGCTCGATTGACCGCCCAGCAGCACGGCGACCTTGCCGAACTCCCCGGCGTCGGTGATCTCGCGCAAAGCAGAGGCGTCGTGGACGAGACGCATCAGGCGGCCTCCCCGACGATACGCACTTCGGTCTCGAGACGCACACCGAAGCGCTGCCACACCGTCTCGCGAACCTCGCCGATCAGCTGCTCGAGGTCGGCGGCACTGGCGTCGGCTTCGTTGACGATGAAGTTCGCATGCTTCGGCGACACGCGCGCGCCGCCGATGCGCCTGCCCTTCAAGTCGGCAGCTTCGATCAGCCGCGCGGCATGATCGCCGGGCGGATTGGTAAACACCGAGCCGCAACTGCACTCGCCAATCGGTTGCTTGCGCTTGCGCTCGACCAGCAGATCGCGGATTGATTCCTGATCGGCCGCCGGACGTGCTTCGAACTGCAGCGTCGCGCCGAGAAACGCTTCGTCGGCAATTGGAGGTTCTACGTGGCGATAGGACACGCGATACTCGCCGGCCTGACGCAGGCGGATGGTGCCGCTGCGATCGATCACTTCGACCTCGCGCACATGCCGCCACGTTTCGCCGCCGAACGCTCCCGCATTCATCGCGAGCGCACCACCCAGCGTACCCGGAATTCCGGCAAAGAATTCAGCCGGACCGAGACCCCAGCGCACACACTGCCTGACGATGCGCGCGCACGGCACGCCCGCCTCGCACCACACGGCCGTCTCGCCACGTCGCTCGAGCATTCCGAGCGCGCCATGCAGCGTGACCACCGCACCACGGATCCCGCCGTCGCGCACCAATAGATTGCTACCGAGTCCCACCCAACAAAGCGGCATCGAGCGCGGTAGCAACTGCAGGAAAGCCGCGAGATCGGCCCGATCATGCGGCTCGAAAAACATATCGGCAGGGCCGCCGACATGCCAGGAGGTATGCCGTGACATCGGTTCATCGAAACGCACTCGTGGCGCGAAACGCGTGCTCAGTGCGTCGCGCAGTTCCCGCCCCAGAGGCGCCGCTTGCACAGTCGTCACGGGCGTACCGGCAGCGCTCATGCGTGCTGCCCCCCGAGACGCTTCGGCAGCTCGTGGGCCACGGCACTGATGTTGCCTGCGCCCATCGCGAGCAGCACATCGCCATCACGCAACAAATCGCGCAGGCTGGCGGCCATTTCTTCGACGCGTGGCACGAATACGGGCTCGAGATGGCCGCGACCTCGTACGGCGCGGCAGATCGCGCGCCCGTCTGCACCGGCGATCGGCGCCTCGCCGGCGGCGTACACCTCGCTCACCAGCAGGACATCAGCATCCGAAAGGACGTCCGCAAAATCATCGAGAAGATCGCGGGTACGCGTATAGCGATGCGGCTGGAAAGCGAGCACGATGCGCCGCCCGGCATACGCTTGGCGTACCGCATCGAGCGTGGCGCGAATCTCGGTCGGATGATGGCCGTAGTCGTCAATGATATCGGCGCGACCCGTGCCCGCCGGTACGTGACCGACGTATTGCAGACGTCGGTCGACGCCCTGGAATCGGGCGAGTGCGCGCTGGATCGCCGCATCGTCGATACCGAGTTCGTTGGCGACGGCCACGGCGGCGAGCGCGTTCTGCACATTGTGTCGACCGGGCAAATTCACCGTGATGGGCAGTGGCGATGCATGACCGGGTCGCTGCACCTCTAAAGACGTCTGCACGCCCTTGCGGACGAGGTTGATCGCTTGGATATCGGCGCCGGGCTCGATGCCGTAAGTCGTGATCGGCCGACCGACCCGCGGCAGGATGCCGCGCACCTCGGCATCGTCGGCGCACAGCACCGCGAGCCCGTAGAAAGGCAGGTTGTGCAAAAAATCCACGAAGCTTTGACGCAGGCGATTGAAGTCGCCTTCGTGCGTGCCGAGATGATCGTTGTCGATGTTGGTGACCACCGCGATCAGCGGCTGCAGGTGCAGGAAAGACGCATCGCTCTCATCGGCCTCGGCCACGAGATATCGACCGGCACCGAGTCGCGCATTGGTCCCCGCACTCTTCAGACGACCACCGATGACGAAGGTTGGATCCTCGCCACCCTCGGCGAGTACCGACGCCACGAGGCTCGTGGTTGTGGTCTTGCCGTGCGTTCCGGCCACGGCAATGGCCGAGCGAAATCGCATGAGTTCACCGAGCATCTCGGCGCGCGGCACCACCGGAACGCGGCGCTCGAGGGCGCGCGCCACTTCGGGGTTGTCGCGCGAGACAGCCGTCGAGACGACCACAACATCTGCGCCATCGACATTGGCGGGCTCGTGACCAAAGGCGACTCGTGCGCCGAGCTCCGTCAGACGCTGCGTCACGGCGTTCGGCTTGAGGTCACTGCCTTGCACGCGATAGCCGAGATTGAGCAGCACTTCGGCGATACCACCCATGCCACTACCACCGATACCGATGAAGTGGATGGTGTTGATGCGGCGCATCCGCTCTGCACCGGCGGTCACGCGGCACCTCCACCGCTCGCGAGCGCGAGGCAGATCGCGGCGACGTCCTCGGCCGAGGACGGACGTGCGAGACTGCGCGCACGCTCGGCCATTTGCTGCAAGCCGGCGCGATCGCTGCCCAATCTCAATAATTCCGCCGCCAATCGCTCTGCCGTCAGTTCGCGCTCGGGCAGCAGCACGGCGGCCCCACGCTCGACCAGAAAGCGGGCATTGTGCGTCTGGTGATCGTCGACCGCAGCCGGAAAGGGCACGAGAATCGCAGCCACGCCGGCTGCTGCGAGTTCGGATACGGTCAGCGCCCCCGCGCGGCAGATGACGAGATCCGCCTCGGCATACGCCGCTGCGATGTCGTCGATGAACGGCTCGACTCGCACCTCGAGTCCCGCGCTCTGCGCAGGCTCTGCATAGGCAGCGCGGGTGGACTCCAGCATGCGCGTACCGGTTTGATGTCTGATCTGTACGTCGAGCTTGTCGAGCAGGGAAGCAACGGCAAGCGGTACGAGTTCATTCAAACGTCGTGCACCTTGACTGCCGCCGACTACGAGCACGCGTAGGGCGCCCGTGCGTGCTGCAAGGCGTATTGCAGGCTCAGGCAAGGCAAAGAATTCGGCGCGAACCGGGTTGCCGACCGTGATGATGTCGCGCGCCGCGCCGAACAAACCACGCCGCATGCGGCTGCGTCCGAAACTCCCGGCGAAAGCCTCGAGTACTCGATGGGCGAAGTGCGCCAAAATCCGATTGGTGAACCCCGCGATGGCGTTCTGCTCGTGGATCACGAGCGGTCGGCGCGTGAGCCGGGCTGCAAGGCCGCCAGGACCGGTGACGTAGCCGCCGAGCCCAACCACCACGCGCGGCCGATGTCGACGCATCGCACCGATCGCCTGCACGAGCGCACGCAGCAGACGCAGTGGCGCAGCAAGCAAGGTGATGACGCTCTTGCCACGCAGGCCGCCGATCTGCAGCCACTCGATGGGGATACCGGCGGCGGGCACGAGGCGCGCCTCGATTCCGGTGAGAGTCCCGAGCCAGACGATGTCGCAGTCACGCGCACGCAACACCGCAGCGAGCGACAACGCCGGGAACACATGCCCGCCGGTACCGCCCGCCATGATCATGACGCAGGGCCGACTCATGTGTGCAGCGCCTCCAGCGGTTCCTCACGCAGCTTGGCTGCGCTGCTGCCCCGCAGACTCGCCGCGGCGGAGCCACGCGAGGCATGCACCGCCTCGTGATACACCCGCAGCAGCACACCCACCCAAGCAAGCGCGACAATCATGCTCGAGCGGCCGTAACTCATGAACGGCAGCGTGAGGCCCTTGGTCGGCAACGCGCCCATGTTCACGCCCATGTTGATGAACGACTGCATGGCCACCCAAATGCCGAACGCGACCGCGAGATAGCATTGGAATTTCAGACCAGCATCAGCGGCGAGCTTGGCGATAAAGAAGGCGCGCCATGCGAGCGCCACAAACAAGGCGATGGTCAGCAGGATGCCGAGCAGGCCGAGTTCCTCGGCGAGTACCGCGAACAGGAAGTCGGTGTGCGCCTCGGGAAGATAGAAGAGTTTTTGCACACTCTCGCCGAGACCGACGCCGGTCCAGCCGCCACGGCCGATTGCAATCAGGCTTTGCGTCAATTGGAAGCCGCTGTTGAAAGGGTCTTGCCACGGATCGAGAAACGACGTCAGGCGCCGCATGCGATAAGGCGAGGCCACCGCCGCCAGCGCAATCAGCGCGCCGCCGACCACCGCGATACCGAGCACGTCGCGCAAGCGGGCGCCGGCGATGAAGAGCACGCCAAAAGCCGTCGCCGCCAGCACCGTCGCTGCCCCGAAGTCGGGCTCGGCCAGCAGGAGCACAAAAAACACGGCGACCACCAGCAGCGGCTTGATCAGTCCGAGCAGCGAACTGCGCAGTTCTGCCTCACGCCGCACGGCATAGCTCGCGATGAACACCAGCACCATCACCCGCGTGGCTTCGGAGGCCTGGAAGTTGAAGCCACCGAGCCGCAGCCAGCGTCGGCTGCCGTTCACTTCGTGGCCGATGCCGGGGATGAGCACCAACAGCAGCATCGCCGCAGCCACGAACAGCAAGGGCAAAGAAAACCGCTCCAGCCACTCGCTGCGCACCGCAAACGCGACGGCGGCAGCGATCGAACCGACCATCACCAAGGTGAATTGACGCTCGAGATACAAGAAGGGATTGCCCACCTCCTTGGTGGCGATCGACATCGATGACGAGGTGACGATGACAAGCCCGAGCAGCACGATCGAGAACACGATCAGCAAGGTGATCACGTCGAGATGAACCACCGTCGGTCGACCGCCACGGCGTGCCGGAAGAGTGAACGAGCTCACGAGGACAACCTCCGGACCGCAGCGGCGAACCGCTCGCCACGTTCGGTGTAATCACGAAACATATCGAGGCTCGCGCACGCAGGCGACAGCAGCACGATTTCCCCAGGCAGCGCCGATCCGGCAGCTTCGCGTACCGCCTCTTCCAGCGATTCACAGCGGCGCACTGCGCAGCTGCCGACCAGGGCTTGCTCGAGTTGCGGTGCATCGCGACCAATGAGCAAGGCCAGCCGCACGCGCCCCGCGACGGCGGCCGCGAGAGGACCGAAGTCCTGACCCTTGCCATCACCGCCGGCGATCAGCAGCAGCGAGGCCGACATCCCTTCCACCGCAGCGATCGTCGCACCGACGTTGGTACCCTTCGAATCATTGATGTAGCGGACGCCGCGAGACTCACCCACCCACTGCGAGCGATGGGGCAGACCGGTGAATTCGCGCAGCTCATCGAGCATCGCGGCGAGCGGCAGTCCGCAAGCCTCGCCGAGCGCGAGCGCAGCGAGGGCATTGGCTGCGTTGTGCAAACCCGCCACGCGCATCGCGGCAACCGGCAACACCGGCATGCCGCGCATCGCGAGCCAGGACTCGCCTTCGTGCATCAGCAGCGCATAGTCGGCCCCTGCCGCACCCGCGATGGAGAAGCCGCAGAGCCGTTGCGGACGCTCCTCGCTCGGCATGGCCCTCACCTGCGCATCGTCGAAGTTGATGACGCCGAGTTCGCAGCCGTCAAAGATTCGCGCTTTCGAGGCGGCATAGTGCGCAAGGTCGCCGTAGCGATCGAGATGATCCGCCGAGACATTGAGCACGGTTGCGGCGACGGTGCGCAGCGAGCGGGTGGTGTCGAGCTGGAAGCTCGAGATTTCGAGGACATAGAGCTCGGGCTCCGGATCACCGAGCAGATCGAGTGCCGGCGTACCGAGATTGCCACCGACGGCCACGCGACGACCCGCCCGGGCTGCCATCCGACCAACCAGCGTGGTGACCGTGCTCTTGCCGTTGGTGCCGGTGATGCCCACCACCGGCGCGCGCGCTGCACGCGCAAAAAGCTCGATGTCACCGACCACCTCGATACCCTGTGCCACCGCACTCTCGAGCAAGGGTTCGCGCGGACTGACGCCCGGTGAGGCGACAACGATGTCTGCGCCCTCGAGCAACGCTGCATCAAAGCGACCGAAGCGGCACTCGGCCGTTGCGTCGATCGTGGCGATCGCTTCGCGCCCAGGCGGCGCATCGCGACTGTCGGTCACCGCGAGCCGCCAACCGCGCGCGGCCAGATGACGTGCCGCCGACACCCCGGACTTGCCGAGGCCGACGATCACTGCCTTGCCTGCCGACTCGTTGGTCATCGCAGCTTCAACGTCGCGAGTCCCGCGAGCACGAGGAAAAAGGTGATGATCCAGAAACGCACGATCACTTTCGGCTCAGCCCAACCTTTCAGTTCGAAGTGATGATGGATCGGCGCCATGCGGAAAATGCGCTTGCCGGTGAGCTTGAAAGACGCGACCTGCAGGATCACCGAGGCCGTCTCGAGCACGAAGATGCCGCCCATCACGAGCACCACGACTTCCTGACGAACGATCACCGCGATGGTACCGAGGGCGGCACCGATCGACAGCGCACCGATATCGCCCATGAATACCTGCGCCGGATAGGTGTTGAACCAAAGAAAACCGAGTCCGGCACCGACCATCGCCGAGCAGAAGATCAGCAGTTCGCCGGCCTGCGGCACCGCCGGAATGGCAAGATAGGACGCGAAGACCGCATTACCCGCGGCGTAGGCGAATACACCGAGCGCCGCCGCCACCATCACCGCCGGCATGATGGCGAGGCCGTCGAGCCCGTCGGTCAGGTTCACCGCATTGCTCATGCCGACGATCATCAGATAGGTGAGCAGGACGAAACCCACGATGCCGAGTGGCAGGGCGAAATTTTTGAGGAACGGCAGATAGAGCGTGGTGTCGACGGGCGACTTCGCCGTGTACCAAAGCGCGAGCGCAGCGGCGAGTCCGCCGATCGACTGCCAGAAGTACTTGTAGCGCGCGATCAGTCCTTTGGGGTTTTTCTTGATCAACTTCAGGTAGTCATCCCAGAAGCCGACCATGCCGAAGGCGACCGTCACGCCAAGCACGATCCACACGAAGCGGTTTGCCAGATCCATCCAGAGCAGAGTCGAGACGCTGATCGCCACCAGGATCAGCAATCCACCCATGGTCGGTGTGCCCACTTTTTTCTGGTGCGCCGCGGGAATGTAATCGCGCACCACCTGACCGATCTGATCGCGCGTGAGCTTGGCGATCATCCAGGGCCCCACGGTCAATGAAATCGCCAGCGCCGTGATGGCTGCGAGAATCGCGCGCAACGTGAGATAGGAGAACACGTTGAATAGCGAAGCGGTCTCGGCGAGTTGTTGTGCAAGCCACAGCAGCATTCAGTGCACTCCCAGGGCGGCAGGCGTTGACTCGAGCGCCGCCACCACTCGCTCGAGACGATTGGAGCGTGAGCCCTTGATCAGTACTCGTACTTCGAACGTCATTGCGGCGGCCACTTGGGTCGCAAGCTCATCCGCATCGGCATGCCAACTGCCACCTTCGCCGAAGCTCTCGACGGTAAGGCGAGTCTGCGCGCCGAAACCGAACAACCGCTCGACACCGTGGGCACGGGCATAGCGACCCGCCTCGACATGCGCTTCGCGGCTGAAGCTGCCGAGCTCGCCCATCTCGCCGAGCACGAGAAAGCGTCGACCACCGAGAGCCTCGAGCACATCGATCGCTGCCTGCAGCGAACTCGGATTCGCGTTGTACGAGTCATCGATGATCCAGCCGCCCGCGAGGGCGGCGCGCCACTGCAGGCGTCCGGGCACCGCGCGCACGCTCGCAAGGCCCTCGGCGACCTGTGCGAGTGACGCCCCGGCGGCGACCGCGGCGGCGGCTGCACCGAGTGCATTGACCACGTTGTGTTTGCCGGCCAGTTGCAGCGTGATCGCCACCTCGCCCTGCGGCGTCACCAGCACGAAACGCGTGCGAAAACCCTCTGCGCCGACGCTGGTTTCGATATCGTGCGCACTGAAGTCGGCTTTTGCGCCAAGACCGAAGGTGACGATGCGTGCGACCGTCATGTCGCGCCACAGACCGGCAAACTCATCATCGGCATTGAGTACGGCGACACCCTCGCTAGTGAGGGCGGCGAACAGCTCACCCTCGGCGCGCGCGGCGCCCTCGAGACTGCCGAAACCCTCGAGATGCTCGGCACCCGCATTGGTCACGATACCGATCGACGGCGCGGCAAAGGTCGCCAGCTGCGCCACATCGCCAGGATGATTGGCACCCATCTCGATCACCGCATAGCGATGCTCGAGCGCAAGACGTAGCAGCGTGAGCGGCACGCCGATGTGATTGTTGAGATTGCCTTGCGTCGCAAGTGTCGCGCCTGCACACCGCAGGATTGCAGCGATCATTTCTTTGCTGGTGGTCTTGCCGTTGCTGCCAGCCACACCGATCAGCGGCAAAGAAAAACGCGTACGCCACCCCAGCGCCGCAAGCTGCAGCGCATGCAGCGCATCCTCCACGAGAACCACCGGAAAGCCTTCGGGCCCGCAGCATTCGGCCAAAGCGCCGACTGCGCCGCGTGCCGCCGCTTCGCCCAAGAAGGCGTGACCGTCGAAATTCGGACCGCGCAACGCAATGAACAGATCGCCACGTTGCAACTTGCGCGTGTCGGTGCACACCGCAGCAAAAGCAACGTCAGTGCCATGCAGGCGACCGTGACAGTCGGCAGCAAGGTCGGACAAACGGCGCATCAGTGCTGCGCTCCCGCAGCGCTCGCATGGAATGCACGGATCACCGCGCGGTCGCTGAAGACACGACGTTCCGCACCGACCAGCTGATAGTCCTCGTGCCCCTTGCCGGCCACCAACACGACATCCCCCGTGGCAGCACTCGCGAGGGCGTGACGGATCGCCTGCGCGCGACCGTGAATCACGGTGGCCTGTGCGCCCTGCGGCGAGCCGCCGCGGATGTCGGCCACGATCGCCGCGGGCGACTCGCTGCGCGGATTGTCATCGGTAATGACCACCGCATCGGCCATGGCGGCCGCAACGCTGCCCATGAGCGGCCGCTTGCCGACGTCACGATCACCACCACAACCGAATACCACGTGCAAACGACCGCGACAGTGGGCACGCGCAGCGCGCAACGCCTTGGCGAGCGCATCAGGCGTATGGGCATAGTCGACGATCGCCAGCGCACCGCTCTCGGCGGCGGGATGCGCATCGATGATCGCTTCCATGCGACCCGGCGGCGCAGTAATCGACGAGAGTGCGCCGATCGCCGCCGTCATCGTGACGCCGAGCGTCTCGAGCAAACCCAGTGTGATGAGTGCATTGTCGACGTTGAACTCGCCGATCAGCGGCAGCGCGAGCTCATGGCGCCTGCGGGTACCTGCTTCATCGATGTGATCAAGAACAAAGCACAGACCCTGTGACAGAGTACGCCACTCGGCAGCGAGCAAAGATTTCACACGACTGCCGCGCTGTCGACACACGTCGATCGCTTCGCGACCTGCATCGGTCCGCGCGGCGAGCAAAAGCGGCATGTCCTGCGGTCTTCGTGCAGCCAGCTGCGCGCCGAAGGGATCATCCACATTGATCACGCAGGTCTCGAGTTGCGGCATGTCGAAAAGGAGAGCTTTGGCGGCACCATAGGCCTCCATGGTGCCGTGATAATCGAGATGGTCGCGGGTCAGATTGGTGAAGGCTGCGACGCGAAAACGCACATCAGCCACCCGATGCTGATCGAGCGCATGCGAGGACACTTCGATCGCCACACAGCTCGCCCCCGCAGCCCGCACGGCGGCGAGTTGACGCTGCACGCTGACCGCATCGGCTGTGGTGTACTCGCCTGCCACCACGCCATCCGGTACGAGACCGACGCCGAGTGTGCCCATGTAGGCCGCAGGCATACCCAAGCGACTCAGCGCCTGCGTCAGCAACCACGCGGTCGTCGTCTTGCCGTTGGTGCCGGTGATGCCGGCCACACGCAGCGCCGTCGACGGTGCAGCAAAGAAACGACTGGCAATGCGACTTGCCCGTGCCGAGAGTCGCGGCACCTCGCAGAGGTGTACCTCGGCGGGAACCTCGGGTGCGCTGACACCGGCAGCCGACTCCCACAATATCGCGCGAGCACCCCGTGCGAGCGCCTCGGGCACCGCAGCGAGTCCGTGCGTGCGGCGTCCCGCGCAGGCGAGAAACAAGCCGCCGCGCGACACCTTGCGACTGTCGAGCGTAAGGTCGGTCACCGCGATGCCGGGTGGCACATCGACGATACCCTCACAGAGTTCGGCGAGCTCGCGAGTGCCCGCTGTCATCATCACAGCACTCCCGCGGCCGACGCACCGGTCGCACTGGTCGTGCCGTTACTCGCGATGCTCTGCGGCAGATCCTGCGGCAGCGGTACCGTCTCCGGCATTTCGTCGAGCGGCGGATCGATGGGCAGATCGGGCGCAACGGCGAGCAGTCGCAGCGCACCGCCGACGGTCCCCGCAAACACCGGCGCCGCCACATCGCCACCGTAATAAAGGCCCGCCGAGGGCTCATCGATCACCACCACCGTGGCGAGCCGCGGATTCGAGGCGGGCGCGAGTCCGGCGAATACCGCGAGGTAACGATTGGTGGAATAGCCACCGGCACTCGCCTTCCATGCGGTGCCGGTTTTACCAGCCACGCTGTAACCGGGAATCGACGCACGCTTGCCTGTCCCCGCCTCGGAGACAACCCGCTGCAGCATGCCGATCACATCGCGACTGACTTGATCCGGCAACACTCGCTCGCCTTCGATCGTGCCCTCGACGCGACTGAAGGACACGGGTCGCTGCACGCCGTGTGCGCCCAAGGTCGCGTAGGCGTGCGCGAGTTGCAGCGGCGTGACCGAGAGACCATAGCCGTAAGACACCGTCGCGGTGGTGATCGGACGCCAGTGCGTGTACTTCGACAGCAAACCACCCGACTCGCCCGGATAGCCACTCGTGGTCACGCGGCCAAAACCGAGTTGCGAGAGCGTGGAGTGCAGGGTCTCGGGGCCGAGCGCGATGGCAATACGCGTCATGGCGACGTTCGAGCTCTTGGCGAGTGCCGTGGCCAGATCGATGGCACCGAGGTTGTTCTTGTCCTCGATCATCTTGATGCCGACTTTCACCATGCCCGGGTTGGTGTCGATGATGCTGTCGCTCTTGAATTTTCCCGACGCGAGCGCCGCCGCCACCACGAAGGGCTTGATGGTCGACCCCGGTTCGACAAGATCGGTCACCGCACGATTCTTGTAGCCGGCGGGTTTGAGCTGCGCCCGATCGTTCGGATTGAAGGTCGGCTGGTTGACCATGGCGAGCACTTCGCCCGTGGTGACATCGATCACCACCACCGAGCCGGCGCGCGCGCGGTGCATCTGGATCGCGGCCTTTAGTTCGCGATAGGCGAGGTACTGGATGCGCATGTCGATCGACAACTGCACGTTTCGTCCGGCGCGCATCGGCCGGATGCTCTCGACCGTTTGCACCGTGCGACCGAGCCGATCCTGGATCACCCGCTTGGCGCCGTTCTCGCCGGCGAGCCAATGATCGTAGGCGAGTTCGAGACCCTCCTGCCCGGCATCATCCACGTTGGTGAAACCGAGCACATGACCGGTCACTTCACCCGACGGATAATAACGTCGGTACTCGCGCGTCAAATAAACGCCGCGGATATTGAGTGCGCGCACTTTGGCGGCGTCGGCGGGCTGCAGATGACGCGCGACATACAGGAACCGTCGCTCGAGATTGCTCGTGACCTGACGCGCCAGCTCCTCGGGGTCGCGCTTGATTGCGAGCGCGAGCGTCGGAATCTGTTCACTTGCCAGAGTGATTTCTTTGGGATTGACCCAGACGGAATCGACCGGCGTGCTCACCGCCAGCGGCTCGCCCGCCCGATCGGTCACGCTGCCGCGATGCGCGACCACCGAGACGACGCGGGTGAAGCGCTCATCACCCTGGCCGCGCAGGAACTCACCTTCCACGAACTGCAGCGTCACCGCTTTCCAGACGAGCGCGCCGGCGCCCACCAACACGACCACGGCAAACACCAACGCACGACCCTTGAACGATGGCAGCGGCGTCTCGGGCTTGCGCGAGAGACCGCTGCGGGAGGTGCGCGCGCCACCACGCTGGCCAGCCGCGGGCCGCGAGTTTTTCGACTTGCCGAAAGGCCAGCGGATCACGGTGCGACCACCTCGATCTGCTTTGGTGGCGGGGTGCGCATGCCGAGGTTCGTCGCCGCGACGTTTTCGACGAAAGCGTGAGTCGACCAGGAGCTCTGCTCAAGTTGCAGTTGCCCCCACTCGATCTCGAGGCGATCGCGCTCGCGATTCACTTTCTCGAGCTCGACGAAGAGCTCCCGCGCCCGATGCTTCACGTAGATCGCCCCGGCAGCCGAGCCGAGCACCACCAACCAAAGCAACGGAATAAGCAGAGCGAGGGCGCGCGGACCGGGCATCGTCAATTTCATCGGACACCTCCGCTTGCGGGCGGGGCGAGTCGCTCCGTACAGCGCAGCACGGCACTGCGGGCCCGTGGATTGCCCGCGATCTCCGCCTCCGTCGCCCGCCGCTTGCGACCCACCTCGCGCATCACCGGTTGCGCGGCAGGCGGAATCACCGGCAAACCAGCGAACACCGGATCGACGCTGCTCTTGAGACGGATGAATTGTTTGACGAGACGATCCTCGAGCGAGTGGAAACTGATCACCGCGAGCCGGCCGCCCGGCGCGAGCACGGTGAAGGCCGCCTCGAGCGCGCAACGCAACTGACCGAGCTCGTCGTTGATGAACATGCGGATCGCCTGGAAACTGCGGGTCGCGGGATGCTTGCCATCGCGTGTACGTACCGTGCGACGCACGATCTCGGCGAGTTGCAGCGTGCGCGTGATCGGTTGGACGACGCGCGCCGCAACGATCGCCGCCGCAATGCGCCGCGCGAAACGCTCCTCTCCGAGTTCAAAGATCACCCGCGACAACTCCCGCTCCTCGACCCTTGCCAACCACTCGGCCGCCGACTCGCCGCGCGTGGTATCCATGCGCATGTCGAGTGGTCCATCCTTGGCGAAACTGAAGCCGCGACTCGGCTCATCGAGTTGCGGCGAAGAAACCCCGAGATCGAGCAGCACGCCCTGCACCGCACGACCGCGTCCGCGCTCAGCGACCACGGATGCGAGCGAAGCAAAGTCCGCCTGCACGAGTTCGAGCCGCGGCTCATCGATGAAACGGGCTCGGCCCGCGGCGATCGCCGCCGGGTCGCGATCAAGCGCGAGCAGCGAGCCCGTCGGGCCCACCGCCTCGAGCAAACTCGCCGCATGCCCACCGCGTCCGAACGTCCCATCGACATAAAAACCGCCTGCGCAGGGTGCGAGCGTCTCCAGCACCTCTTCGACAAGCACCGGTACGTGCCCATCCACCGGAGTTCGCTCCCGCCTCAGTCGCCACTCATCGGTGCGTGCAGTCGCTGCGACTGCCTACACCGTCCTTATTTCTTTGGCGTTCGCCGTGGCGCGCGCCCGCTGCGCATCAGAGCGACAGCGAGTCGAGCTCGTTCGACATGTCGGTCGCGGTTTCCTCGCTCTTCAGCCAGAAGTCGCGGCGCTCGTTCCAGCGCCCCTCGTCCCACAGCTCGAGTCGATTGCCCTGTCCGATCAGCATGGCGTGCCGCGACAGCCCCGCGAATTCGCGCAGCTCCGGCGGCAACAGCAAACGCCCCTGACCGTCGAGCTCGATTTCAGTCGCGTGACCTACCATCAGGCGCTGCAGGCGGCGCGACCGCTCTTGCAACGACGGCAGGCTCATCAACTTGCGTTCGATCTGTTCCCAGTCAGGCAGCGGATAGATGAGGAGGCAGAGATCACGGTCCACGGTCACCACGAGGTGCCCCTCGCTACGCTCGAGCGCACGCTGGCGCTGCCGGGTGGGCAACACCATCCGGCCTTTATCGTCGAGCGTCACTCTGCTGGCACCGCGGAACATGCACTCAAAACAGGCGCCAAGGCACCCATTTCTCCCCACTTTTTACCACTTGACGCCACTATAGAAATCGGCGCGCGGGGGTGTCAACGGTTTGTCGGGAAATTTTTTCTGTTACGCCAATAACTTACAGTCGATCGAAGCCTGACGCAACGAGCGAGAATGAGCAAAGTTTCAAGGGTTTCATGAGCTTGCCCGCGAATGCTTACGCGGGCGCTGAAGAGAGGGGGAGTCAGCCGATAAGCCGGGTTCTGTCGTGGACGATCATTCCTCTGGGACATCCGTCACCGAATGCCTCTAGCAGCCTACCCGGAAGTCACGCTCGAACACCGCGCTGCAGGTTGCCCTGCGACTTCCCTATTTGGCCTTGCTCCCGGCGGGGTTTGCCGTGCCACGAGTGTTGCCACCCGCGCGGTGCGCTCTTACCGCACCATTTCACCCTTGCCTGCGATCCCTCCCACGAGGGGAGTTAGCGCGTCGGCGGTATCTTTCTGTTGCACTTTCCGTGGGCTCGCGCCCCCCAGGTGTTACCTGGCGCCGTGTTCGAAGGAGCCCGGACTTTCCTCCACATTTCGCGAGAAAGGAACTTTCCCGCGAAATGCAGCGACCGTCTGGCCGACTCCGAGGTGCACGATACGCGTCGATGCCGGCAACCACAAATGCGCCAACGCACCAAAACCCGCACTCGCCGACATGCTCGTCGTCGGCATACGCTTCGTTGGCGAGTCGCTCAGCGTCGCTCGGCAGCCAACTGCACGGCGCGTGCATAAGCAACCTCGCGCTCGAGGCCGCTCGCCGCCGCGGCGATCGCCGCCGCTTTCGAGGCCGGCAGATGCGCGAGCGCCGCACGCAGTGTGCGCTCGAGAATATCGCGCTGCGCGGCCTGCTGCACCGGATCACCCTCGCCCAGCGTCTCGTCGGTCATCGACGGCGCCCCGCCAACCACGAGCGTGATCTCGCCGCGCTCGAACTGCGGCTCGCTGGCCGCACGCTGCGCAAGCTCGGCCAGCGTGCCTCGGTACACGCTCTCGTGCAGCTTGGTGAGTTCGCGCGTCACCGCCGCGACGCGTTCCTCACCGAATACCGCGACGCAATCGGCGAGCGCCGCAGCGATGCGATGCGGCGCCTCAAAGAAAACCAGCGTGCGCGACTCGGCGGCCAGCGCCTGCAATCGCTGGCGCCGCTCGCGCGGCTTGGCCGGCAAAAAACCCTCGAAACAAAACCGATCAGCGGGGATCGCGGCCACCGCCAGAGCAGCCGCGATGGCTGTGGGGCCCGGCACGGTGCGCACCTCGATACCGGCTGCAGCGGCCCGGCGCACGAGATCGAAGCCCGGATCGGAGAGCAGCGGCGTTCCCGCATCGCTGACGAGCGCGATCACTTCGCCCGCCTGCAGCCGCGCAAGGAGCAGTTCACCGCGCTCGCGCTCGTTGTGCGCGTGCAGCGAAACCAGCGGTTTTTGCAGACCGAGCGCAGCGAGCAGTTGACCACTGCGCCGCGTATCCTCAGCCGCCACCACATCAGCGGCCGCCAGCACATCGCGAGCGCGCGGCGAGAGGTCGGCGAGGTTGCCGATCGGCGTCGCCACGATCTCGAGTCGTCCCTGACGCGCGCTCCTCGCTGCATGGTCCGTGACCACTATAATCGGGCTCCTTGTACGCCAAACGCGCCGGCATCGTGCCCGCGCCCGCCCGGGTATTCAACATGACCTGCACGCCACGCCTGATTTCGCTCGCCGCGCTGGCACTGCTGCTCACCGCCTGCGAACCCACTCGGCCCATCGCCAGCGTGGAGCGGGCCGCGGCCTTGTCGGCACGCGGCGATCACGCCGCCGCCGCCCGCGAATTCGAGGCGGTAGGCAGCAGCACCGCCGAGAGCGTGCTCGCCAATCCCGCTTGGGTGAATGCGGCGCGCGAGTGGTTGCGCGCTGCCGACCCCGTCGCCGCCGAGCGCGCGCTCGCTCGACTCTCGCCGCCCATCGAGACGGAACTCGCCATCGATCGCGATCTGCTGCTCGCAGAGGCTGCACTGCAAAGTGGTCAGGCCGTGCGCGGCTGGGAGCTGCTCGCCGCGGTCAACGCGCCGCAGACTGCGGTTCGGCTCGATGGGTATCACGCGCTGCGTCAGCAACTCGCTCTCGCCACCAACCGACCACTGCAGGCCATCCGCAGCCAACTGGAGCGCGAAAATCTGGCCGCTACACCCACTGACCGAGGTCAACTGCAGCGCGAGTTTCTCGAACAACTGCGCGCCCTCGTCGAGCGCGGCGCCCTGCTCGATCCGCGGGTCGCAGGACGTGATGCCATCGCCCGCGGTTGGCTGGAGGCCGCGCCGCTCGCCGCCCGTGCTGCCGCCGCGCCGCTCGCCACCAACGCCGCCATCACGGCTGCATGGCGCAAACGCCATCCGCAGCATCCCGCCTTCGCCGCGTTGACGGCGCTCGGGCTGCCGGCGGCGCCCGCACCTGTACCGACGGCGACGCCCGCCGGCACCCCATCGCCCGTGGCTGCAAACCGCGGCAACAGCACGACGCCGTCACGGGCTGGTGACTCCGCGGTCGCGCCCGCACTCATTCCCTCGGGTATGCCACTGCCGCCCACGGCACATGTTGCGGTACTGCTGCCGCTCAGTGGACGTAATGCGGCACTCGGTGCGCAGCTGCGCGATGGCATCCTCGCGGCACAGTTCGCCGAGCCGGAGGCCGTACGTACGGCGGTGCGCTTCTATGACACGGCGCGTCAGCCGATCGTTGCCGCCCTGAGCGCTGCGGCCGCCGGCGGCGCCGAGTTCATCATTGGTCCGCTGCTGCGCGAAGAAGTGATCGCCGCCGCCACCCGCGCACAGGACGCCTCCGCCTTGCCGATGCTCGCCCTGAATTTTCTCCCGACGGAGACCGCCGCAGCGCCCGGCGCTGCCGACCCGCTCGCAGCACCGATACGTTTTTGGCAGTTCGCGCTATCCCCCGAAGAGGAAGCACGTGCCGTCGCACGCCGCGCACTCGCCGAGGGCAAACGGCGGGCGATTGCGTTCGCGCCGGCGGGCGACTGGGGCACGCGCGTGCTCGCGGCGTTCCGCGAAGAGCTCGAAGCGGGCGGCGGCGTCATTCTCGCGAGCGAGACGCTGGGCGATGCAGCGACCGTGCCGAACCTGCAACAGGCCCTGCGCATCGATGACAGCATCGCCCGCCACCGCCGAATCCAATCCGTCATCGACACGCCGCTCGCCTTCGCACCGCGCCGCCGCGGTGACATCGATTTCCTGTTCACGCCGGCGCCGTCGGGATCACTGCGCGAATGGCGAGCGCAGCTACGTTTTCAGGGCGCAGGCGACCTGCCCGCCTTTGCCACCTCCGATGCGTATGAGGGGCGCCTGAGCAGCGATCTCGCCGGCCTCGTGTTCCCTGATATGGACTGGATGATCGCGCCGCAGGCTCCAGCGGCCGCGGCGCTGCGCGCCTCCACGGAAGCAGCCTTCGGCGAAACCCGGGGACGCGGTCGCTTGTTTGCGTTCGGCCACGACGCGTGGTTGCTGCAGCGCGCACTGCGCACCGGCAATGTGCCGACGGCGGCTGAACCAGTCACTGGCGCGAGCGGTGTACTGTCGTTGACGGCGGACGGTCGCGTGCAACGCAGCCTGCGCTGGGCGTTGATCGAAAACGATGCCATCCAGCTGCTCGGCGATGGTCCCTGAGCGACCGAAGCACGCGCGGTCGAGAATCGATCGCGCGACCCTCGGCCGCCACGCCGAGGATTTGGCAGCGCAATACCTGCAAGCGGCGGGGGCACAGATCCTGCTGCGCAACTTCCGACGCCGGCGGGGCGAACTCGATATCGTCGCGCTGCATCGCGGCACGCTGCTGATCGTCGAGGTTCGCATGCGCTCGAGCGCGGCGTTTGGCGGCGGCGCAGCGAGCGTGGATGCGCGCAAGCAGCAACGCATCGCGGGCGCGGCTCGCCAACTGTTACAACAGCGACGCGATCTCGCACAACTGCCCGTGCGCTTCGATGTGGTGGCAATCGGTCCGTCTGGCGGCGCGTCCTGCGCGACGGACGCGAGTGCAGCGCCCGCTGCGCCGCTCGCGGCACCCCCCATCGAATGGATTCGTCACGCCTTCGAACTGCGCGGCTGACGCCCTGATTACTTCACAACCTTGAGACTCGGTCGACGGCCGGCGCCGCTGCCACCCGCTTGCGGCGCTGGCCCCGAGGGCGCAGCACCGGGGGCATCCCCAGTCGGCGGCGCGGCGGGTGGTGGCGACTCGCCTTCCGGGGGAAACACCAAGCCTTCGCCGGTCTCGCGCGCATGAACGCTGAGTACGGCGGCCGTCGGAAAGCGCAGTTGACGCGCCACGCCACCAAAGCGCGCCTCAAACATCACCCACTCGTTGCCGATGTCGAGATGCCGCGTTGCGTCGTAGCTGAGATTGAGGACGATACGCCCCTCGCGAATATGTGCCTTCGGCACATCGACGCCGCTCAGGGTCGCATCGACGATGACTTGCGGCGTGAAGCCGCTGTCGGTCATCCATTGATGCATCGCCCGTAACAGATACGGGCGACGCGGACGACGGAGTTCGCTCAAGGCGAGCCCCGCGCCCTTATTTGACGTCCTTCCAGAACTCCTGCTTGAGGAGGTAAGCGAAGCCCGTGAACATCAACAAAAAGAGGATCACCCATACGCCGAGCGCCTCGCGCTTGGCCTTGGCGGGCTCGCCCGCGTACTCGAGAAAGTTGACGGTATCGCGCAGGAAGGCGTCGTACTCTTCGGGCGACAGCAACCCGGGGGTCGGCAGTTCGAAGGATTCCCAGCGCTGCTCGGTCGCCTTGTTGCCATCGACGATGGTCTCGACCGTGGTGAACTTCGCCTCTTGCACGCCCTGCAGTGCCGAGAGTACGTGCGGCATCGCGGTACCGGGCAGAGCGAGGTTGTTGGTGCCGTTGGTCGATTTCGGATCGGCGTAGAACGTCTTCATGAACTGGAAGACGTAATCGGAGCCCTTGGAGCGCGTGATAAGCGAGAGATCGGGCGGCGCCTTGCCGAACCAGGCCTCGCCATCCGCCTTCGAGAGCGGCGAGATGATGTAGTCGCCTTTCTTTGAGCCTGGGAGCAGCAGCAAGACTTCCATCTGCGCTTCGGGGATCTTGAGATCGGTGGCGACGCGCGAATAGCGGTTGTACTTGAGCGAATGGCAGCCAGCGCAATAGCCCATGAAGTTGGCAGCGCCACGTTGCAGAGACGTGGTGTTACTGATCTCGTTGCCCGGCTGCCAATCCATCCACGCAGCGTGCGGGCCACCCGTTGCCGCAAAACCCGCGGAGGCGGCCAACGCAAGCCCGAGACCGAGGGCGGCGGTGACGATGGACTTACGCATGGAACGAGACCCTCTCCGGAGCAGGCTCGCATTTCTCGATGCTCGTGTACCACGGCATGAGGATGAAGTATGCGAAATAGATGGCGGTGAAAATGCGCGCCAGGATGACGTACAAGCCGTCAGCCGGCTGCAGGCCGAGATAACTCAACACCACGAACGAGACCACGAACAGCCCGAGCGCGATTTTGGAGAGGATCCCCTTGTAGCGGATCGACTTCACGGGCGACCGATCGAGCCATGGCAGAAAGAAGAGCACCACGATCGCCAGCAGCATGAGCAGCGCACCCATCTGCTGATCCGGCACGGCACGCAACATCGCGTAGAACGCGGTGAAGTACCACACCGGCGCGATGTGCTCGGGCGTCGACAACTCGTTGGCCGGCTCGAAGTTCGGCTTCTCGAGGAAGAGACCGCCAAAGGTCGGCACAAAGAAAATCACGCCACAGAAGAAGATCAGGAACACGCCAAGACCGACCGTGTCCTTCACCGTGTAGTAAGGATGGAAGGGAATGCCGTCAACCGGCTTGCCGTTCGCACCGAGCTTGGCCTTGATCTCGATGCCATCCGGGTTGTTCGAGCCCGTCTGGCGAAGCGCAACCAGGTGCAGCAGGATCAGGAAGGCGATCGCGAAAGGCACGGCGATGACGTGCAGCGCGAAGAACCGATTGAGCGTGGAGTCGGCGATGCCGTAGTCGCCACGGATCCATTCGACGATGGCAGGCCCGATCACCGGGATCGTACCGAAAAGGTTCACGATGACCTGCGCACCCCAATAAGACATGTTGCCCCAAGGCAGCACGTAGCCCATGAAGGCCTCGGCCATCAGCGCAAGATAAAGCAGCATGCCGAGAATCCACAGCAACTCGCGCGGCGCCCGATAGGAGCCGTACATCATCGCGCGGAACATGTGCGCATAGACGACGATGAAGAAGAACGACGCGCCGGTCGAGTGCATGTAGCGAATCAACCAGCCCCACTCCACCTCGCGCATGATGTACTCGACCGAATCGAAGGCGAGTAACTCGCTCGGCTTGTAGTGCATCGTGAGGAAGATGCCCGAGAGGATCTGGATGACGAACACCACGAGGGCGAGTGCGCCAAAGAAATACCAGAGATTGAAATTCTTGGGTGCGTAGTACCCCGTGAGCTGGGATTCCACGAACTCATCGACAGGCAGACGCTTGTTCAGCCAGGCACGAAAGCCGGACTTGGCGGCGGTGTCGTTCCCGGTGTCGGTCGAGGCGGCCATCAGGCAGCTCCTTCGGCGGCGTCGATGCCGATCACCAGCATCGAGTCGGATTCGAACTTGTGGGGCGGTACGCCGAGATTGAGCGAGGCCGGCGACCCGTTGAAGACGCGGCCGGCAAGATCGAAGCGCGAGCCATGACACGGGCAGAAAAAACCGCCCGGCCAATCGGCACCCATGGCAGGGTCAGCCACCGTGAAGTACTGCTTCGGCAGACAGCCGAGATGAGTGCAGGCGGCGTAGAGCACGAGAACCTCGGGCTTCAGCGAACGCGTTTCGTTGCGCGCGTAATCGGGCTGCACCGAGGCCTCGGACTTCGGATCTTTGAGGCTGGGCTCGACCGCGGCGAGTTTGGCGACCGCTTCGGGCGTGCGGCGCACGACGTACACCGGCTGCTTGCGCCAGCTCTGCGTGATCATCTGCCCGGGCTCGAGTTTCGAGATGTCGATCTCGAGCGGTGCGCCGAGAGCTCGGGCGCGTTCAGAAGGCTTCCATGAAGCGATGAACGGCACCAGCGTAAACGCCGCACCGACCGCACCGGTGGCAGCCGTGGCTGCCGTCAGGAACTTGCGTCGACTGGCGTCAACTTCGCCCCCGCTCACCTTCTCTTCACTCATGCCAAGCCTCTCCCGGTGCAACAGTCAAGTCGTACCGCTATCCGTTATGCGTGGAAGCCCGGCATTATACACGCGGCGCCGGGCTTGGCGTCGCAGCACAGGGGCCAGGCGCGCGGATGAGCGGGTGGCAGAAAGCCGGGATTTTTCTCGCCGGGTCGCTAGTCGGCGGACTGGCGCTCGCCTTTCTCGCCGTGCTTGGCATCTATCTTGCCCGCCCCGAACTGCTGCGCCAGTTGCAGCCGGTACCAACGGCCACCGAAACCGTCGAACTGCCGGCGGCGCCCTCGAGCCGACCGAGCGATACGCTCGCGGCCGCCCTACCCGCCGCGACCGAAGCCATCGGCAGTCGCGACGTGGCACTGGCGAGCTACTCGGCCGCGGTGCGCCTCGCCGGACCCGCGGTCGTCAATCTATATGTCACGCGAGTGGCGACCGAACCCGTGCTGCGCAGTTTTCTCGAAGATCCATTCGGCGAATTCGCGCCACGCTATCGCCGACGTATCGACCAGTCGCTCGGCTCAGGCGTGATCCTCGACCCCTCGGGCCAAATCGTCACCAACCATCACGTGATCGACAACGCGACCAGCATTCGCGTGCAACTTGCCGACGGACGCTCAGCCGAAGCGCAGGTGATTGGTCGTGATCCTGATACGGATTTGGCGCTGCTCAAGATCGATCTGCCGAATCTGCCGGCCATCCGCCTCGGTCGCTCGGACACGCTGCGGGTTGGCGATGTGGTGCTCGCCATCGGCAATCCGATCGGGCTAGCGCAGACGGTGACACAGGGCATCGTCAGCGCGACCGGCCGCGATCAGCTCGGCATCGCCACCTTCGAAAACTTCATCCAGACCGATGCGCCGATCAACCCCGGCAACTCGGGCGGCGCGCTCATCAATACGCGCGGCGAACTGATCGGCGTGAATACCGCGATCATCGCCAAGAGCCTCAGCGTCGAGGGCATCGGGTTTGCCATTCCCGTGAATCTGGTGCGTGGCGTGGTCGAGGAGATCGCCACGCGCGGCAAGGTCATTCGTGGCTGGATCGGCATCGGCACCGTGACTATCGATGCCGAGCGCGCACGTCAGGCCGGTTTTGATGCGCCAGTGGTTGTGATCAATCGCATTGCCTCAGGCGGACCCGCGCAGCAGGCCGGGCTGCGCCCCGACGACATCATCCTCAAGATCGATGGCAAAGTCCCAGTGAACTCGCGTGATGTCATGTTGCGCATCGCGGATACCTCACCGGGACAGTCGCTCGCGCTCGAAGTGCAGCGTGGCGATCAGCGCGGCGAGGCCCGCGTGCAGGTCATCGAGGCGCCGCAGCAAGTCCGGCCGCGCTGAGCTTCAGCCCGGGACGCGTTTGATCGCCGCACCGAGTGCGGCCAGTTTTTCTTCGATGGCTTCGTAGCCGCGATCGATGTGATAGATCCGATCGATCTCGGTGCGTCCCTCGGCGATGAGACCCGCCAGCACCAACGAGGCCGACGCGCGCAAGTCGGTCGCCATGACGGGAGCGGCCTGCAGTCGCGGCACGCCTTTGATGATCGCGGTGTTGCCCTCGAGGCGGATCTCCGCGCCCATGCGACGCATCTCGAGCATGTGCATGAATCGATTTTCGAAGATCGTCTCGATGATCGTGCCGACCCCTTCGGCCACGGTGTTGAGCGCGGCGAACTGGGCCTGCATGTCGGTCGGAAAGGCCGGATACGGTGCAGTGCGGACATCGACGGCCCGCGGCCGACGACCGCGCATGTCGATCTCGATCCAGTCGCCGCCGGTGGCGAGCGTCGCGCCCGCCTCCTGCAACTTGGCAAGCACGGCATCGAGATGCTCGGGGCGCGTGTGCTTGAGCCGCACGTGGCCGCGGATGATGGCGCCGGCGACGAGATAGGTGCCGCTTTCGATGCGATCAGGCAGCACGCGAAACTGCGCGCCATGCAGCCGCTCGACGCCATCGATGATGATCTTGTCGGTGCCGGCACCACGCACCTTGGCACCCATCGAGTTCAGAAAATCGGCGAGATCGACCACCTCGGGTTCGCGCGCCGCATTCTCGAGCACGGTCTGCCCTTCGGCGAGCGTCGCGGCCATCATCAAATTTTCGGTGCCGGTCACCGTGACCGTATCGAGCACGAGTCGCGCGCCGCGCAAGCGTTTGGCGCGCGCGCGGATATAGCCGTTGGCGATGGAAATTTCGGCGCCCATCGCCTGCAAGCCAGCCACGTGAATGTTGACGGGACGGGCGCCGATGGCACAACCGCCCGGCAGCGAGACGTCGGCCTGCCCGAAGCGCGCGAGGAGCGGTCCGAGCACGAGGATCGAGGCGCGCATGGTCTTGACGAGATCGTAGGGCGCGAAAGGTTTGTCGAGCGAGCTCGCATCGACCTCGACATTCATACGTTCATCGACGGTGACGGTCACACCCATGCGACCGATCAACTCGATCATGGTGGTGACGTCCTGCAAGTGCGGGACGTTGCCGACCGCCACGGGCTCGGCGGCCAGCAAGGTGCCGGCCAAGATGGGCAGGGCGGCGTTCTTCGCCCCCGAAATGCGCACCTCGCCTTCCAGCGGGATGCCGCCTTCGATTTGCAGACGATCCATAACGTGGCCTCGGGAAGCTTCAGGCCGCGGGGCCGCTGCCGGCCTCGTCGGGGGTGAGCGCCTCGATCGAGAGCGCGTGGATTTCGCGCCCGACCAACTCGCCGAGCGTGCGATAGACCATCTGGTGACGGGCGATGCTGCGCTTGCCGACAAAATCGGCACTGATGATGCGCGCCGCGAAATGGGTTTGATCGTCCGAGACGACCAAGACTTGGGCGCCGGGTAACCCGGCACGGATGAGTTCGGCGACTTTGTCGGGGTGCATGGCGTGGTTGAGGCCCCACCGGGGCGCGAAGATCGAAGCAGGGGCGCTATGATGCCACCTCATGAAGACTCCTGCGCACCGGGCGATCGCCGCCCCTGATGCCGCCCGCCTGATCGAGGGCGGACGCAAAGCCCTCGCCACCGAAATCCGTGGCTTGCAGAGCCTTGAGAGCCGCATCGGCGCCGAGTTCGCGGCGGCCTGTCAGGTGTGTCTCGAGTGCCGCGGCCGAGTCGTCGTTACCGGCATGGGCAAGTCGGGCCATGTCGGCGGCAAGATCGCCGCCACGCTGGCGAGCACAGGCACGCCCGCCTTCTTCATGCATCCGGCCGAGGCCAGCCACGGTGATCTCGGGATGATCACCCGCGAGGATGTGGTGCTCGCGCTCTCCAACTCCGGCGAGACGCCCGAGATCCTCGCCCTGCTCACGCCGATCGCCCGGCTCGGCGTGCCGCTCATCGCGATGACCGGCAATGCGCAATCGACGCTCGCGCGCAGTGCGCGGGTGCATCTCGATGTGGCCGTGACCGAAGAAGCCTGCCCACTCAATCTCGCACCGACCGCGAGCACCACCGCAACGCTCGCGATGGGTGACGCACTCGCCGTCGCACTGCTTGGCGCAAGGGGTTTCACCGCCGAAGATTTCGCGCGCTCGCATCCGGGCGGCGCGCTCGGTCGTCGACTGTTGCTGCATGTCGCCGATGTGATGCGCAGCGGCGAAGCGGTACCGCGCGTCACGCCCGACACGAGCCTCGCCGATGGCCTGCTCGAGATGTCGCGCAAGGGTCTCGGCATGACCGTGATCGTCGATGCGGAAGGCCGCGCCATTGGCGTCTATACCGACGGCGATCTGCGTCGCTCGCTCGATCGGCGTCTCGATGTGCACACCGCACGCATGCGCGATGTCATGACCCATCCCTGCAAGACCATCAGCGATGGCGAACTCGCGGCCGAAGCGGTGCACGTGATGGAAACTTTTCGTATCACATCGTTGCCCGTGGTCGATGCGAGCGGCGTGCTGGTCGGGGCGCTCAATGTGCACGATCTGCTGCGTGGCGGCGTAATGTAGATGCCTACCGCAACGCTTAACACCCCGGTCGCTCGACGCACTGCTTCGCGGATTTCTTTGTCCCTTGGCTTGACCGTCAACGCGGTCTGCACGCTGCTGCTTGCCGGTTGTTTTGGCGGTTCACCTGATGCGCGCAGCGCAGCCACCGAGACCGCGCGCGATCCGGGTTATTCCGCGACGGATGCCGAGATCATCCAGACGGGTGCCGATGGAGCACCGCGCTATCGGCTGCGCGCCGCACGCATCGAACAGGACCCGCGCACACTCGAAGTCGAGTTGCAGGAGATCCGCCTCGAAACCCGTGACATCGATGCCGCGCGCTGGCAGGTCGACGCGCCAAGCGGAACGCTCTCGAGCAACGCGGAGCGGCTGCGACTCGAGGGCGGGGTACGACTCGAAGGCGGCGACGAGCGCGACGCAGACCGTGTGCGCTTAGCGACCGCGGCGCTCGATTACGACCTGCAGGGCGCGCGCGTGCGCGCCGCCGGCGCGGTGCGTATCACGCTGTACGGTCACGTGCTCGAAGGCACCGGGCTCGAAGCCAACCTGCGCACCCGGCAGGTTCGTCTGAACGCGGATGTGCATGGCCGCTTCGCACCCTGAGCTGCGGGCGCGAGTCCTGCCGCGATTGGCGCTGCTGTCGGTCGCGCTGCTGCCCTCGCTCGGGCTCGCACAAAGTGGATCCACGGGCGAGATCACGCTCGATGCCGCCTCGTCCGAGGTGGACTATCGCAGCAACACGCTGCTCTTTCGCGACGTGATCATCACGCAGGGTGGCGCGCGGATCGCGGCCCAGCGTGCCCGCGCCACCGGCCTCGACTTCAATGATTCGACCTGGACCTTCAGCGGCGTCGTTCGCATCGATGTGAACGGCGGTGCGCTGCGCTCGGATGAAGCGACGGTAGTGTTCGAACGCGATCGCATCATTCGCGCCACGAGTCGTGGTCAGCAAGCCGAATTCGAACAACTCCTCAAAAACGGCGGCAAGGCGCGGGGCCGTGCTGGCACGATCATCTACGAGATGGCCGCGGGGACCGTCACGCTGCGCGAAGAGGCTTGGTTGAGCGACGATGAACGCAGCGAAATCCGCGGCGACCAGTTGGTGTACGACGTGCGCGAACAACGCGTGCAGGCAGGACAGCCCGCGGGCAGCAGCGAGCGCGTGCGTATCATCATTCGCCCGCGCACCACGACGCCCGAAACGAACAACGCCGAGGCCACCAAACCGTGAGCCAGCTGCGCGTCTCGCATCTCGCCAAGGCTTACGGCAAACGGCAGATCGTGCGCGACCTGACGCTCGAACTGTCCTCGGGCGAGGTGGTCGGCCTCCTCGGACCGAACGGCGCCGGTAAAACGACCGCGTTCTACATGATCGTCGGCCATGTGGCTGCCGACGCGGGGCGCATCGAACTCGATGGACGCGACCTCACCGTCGAGGCCATGCACGTGCGCGCTCGCGCGGGCATCGGTTACCTGCCGCAGGAAGCCTCGGTGTTCCGCAAGCTGTCGGTCGAGGACAACGTGCGCGCGATCCTCGAAACTCGTCATGACCTCGATGCCGAAAATCGTCGGCAGTGCTGCGAACAAATCCTTGCCGATCTGCGCATCGATCACGTGCGTCGCTCGCTCGGTATGTCGCTCTCGGGTGGCGAGCGGCGGCGCGTGGAAATTGCGCGTGCGCTCGCGGCCAATCCGCGCTTTCTGCTGCTCGATGAGCCTTTCGCGGGCGTCGATCCACTCTCCGTCGCCGACATCCAACGGATCGTGCGCGACCTTGCGGCACGCGGCATTGGGGTGCTGATCACCGATCACAATGTTCGCGAGACCCTCGGGGTCTGCGCACGCTCCTACATTATCGGTGACGGCACCGTGATCGCCTCGGGTTCGGCGGATGAAATCCTTGCCAATGCCCGCGTGCGTGAGGTGTACTTGGGCGAGTCCTTCAGCCTCTAGGAATTTTTTGCGACGCTGGCCGCGTCGCCGCTGGCAATCCCGATGCTCAAGCAGTCGCTGCAAACCAAGCTGGGCCAGTCCCTGACGATGACGCCGCAGCTGCAGCAGGCGATCCGCCTTCTGCAAATGCCAGCGATGGAACTCGCCGCGCACATCAACGAGATGCTCGAGAGCAACGTGATGCTCGAGCAGGAAGACCTCGATGACGAGCAAGCCGTCATCCCCGAGGTCACCGCCGCCGAGCGCGTCGTCGACGTCGAAACCACCGAACCTGTCGAAGTCGAAGTCGTCGATCAGCCCTGGGCGGATCGACCGGGCACCGGCAGCGACGCCTCACGCGCCGAGGACGACGAGGAGCGCGAGCGCGAATACGCCGACGAGCGCGGCGAATCGCTGCGCGACCATCTGCTCGGCCAACTCGAGCTGTTCGGTCTTTCGCCCGATGATCTTGCCGTGGCCACGACGCTCGTCGATGCGCTCAATGACGACGGCTATCTCATCGAAACACTCGCCGAGATCCGCGAGACGCTCAAACCCGAAATCGACTGGGACGAAGAAGAGATCGAGCGCGTATTGCTGCTCGTGCAGACGCTTGATCCGCTAGGCATCGGCGCACGCAACCTCTCCGAGTGCCTACTGCTGCAACTCGCACAGATGTCGGCGGATACGGCCGGACTCGAACTTGCCCGGCGCATTGCCAACGAGCATCTCGATCTCATGGCGCTGCGCGATCTTGGCAATCTGCGCCATGCGACCGGCGCCGACGATGAGGAGCTCGTCGCCGCCGTGGCGCTGGTGCGCTCCTGCAACCCGCGCCCCGGGTCCGTGTTCAGCGCTGCACGGCCCGAGTATGTGGTTCCGGACGTGTTCGTGCGGCGCACCAGCCGCGGCTGGGCGGTCGAACTCAACCCCGGCCTCGTGCCGCGCATCCGCCTCAATAACGAGTATGTCGGGTTGATGGATCACGCCGGTGGCCACGCGCCCCTGCGTACCCAGCTGCAAGAAGCACGCTGGCTGCTCAAGAGTCTCGAAATCCGCAACGACACGCTGCTGAAGGTCGCCCGCGCAATCATCGAGCGCCAAAGCGAGTTCTTGACCCAGGGCGAGGAGCACATGAAGCCGATGATCCTCAAGGACATCGCCACCGCAATCAGCATGCACGAGTCGACCATCTCGCGCGTTACCTCCGGAAAGTATCTGCACACACCGCGCGGGGTCTTCGAACTGCGGTATTTCTTCTCGAGTCAGGTCGAGGGCGGCGACGGTCAGGGCACCTCCTCGACCGCCATCCGCGCCAAGATCCGCAAACTCATCAAGGAAGAAGATCCCGCGAACCCGCTATCCGACAGCCGCTTGGCGGAAATTCTCTCGGCTGAGGGGATCCCGGTCGCGCGTCGCACGGTGGCCAAGTATCGTGAAGGTCTCGGGATCGCCTCGTCCGCCGACCGCAAGCGGGCCGGATCGCGTTAACCTTAGCTGCAGAAAGGAGAGTGTCATGCAGATATCCATCACCGGACACCACGTCGAAGTCACCGACGCCATGCGTGCCTACGTGCACAAGAAAATGGACCGTATCGTGCGTCACTTCGATCAGCTGATCGACGTCCACTACGTACTCACGGTCGAAAAACTCCGCCAGAAGGCCGAGGCCACACTGAAGGTACGTGGTGGCGACATTCACGCTGATGCGGTCGCCGAAGACATGTATGCCGCCATCGATGCGCTCGCCGACAAGCTCGATCGACTGGTGAAGAAGCGCAAAGAAAAAGAGACGGACCATCACGCCGAAGAAGGACGCCGCGCGCGCCAATAAGCGCCCGGCCGTTTGCATGCCCGCACCGCTGCGCATCATTCTCGTGAGCGGCCTCTCCGGGGCCGGCAAGAGCGTGGTTCTGCACGCGCTCGAAGACCTCGGGCATTACTGCGTCGACAACCTGCCCGCCTCCATGCTCGAGCCGTTTGTCGCACATACGCTGCGCGCCGACAGCAGCGACTATCCAACAGTGGCGATCGGCATTGATGCGCGTGACACCGGCGCGGGACTCGATCTGGTACCTGTCACCATCGAGCAGCTGCGGCGCAGCGGTCTGCGCTGCGAACTCGTCATGGTCACCGCCGCAGACAGTGAACTGCTGCGGCGCTACGGCGAGACCAAGCGTCGGCACCCACTCTCGCGCGAAGGTGGCACGCTGCAACAGGCCGTGACGCGCGAACGCGAGTTGCTTGATCCTTTGATCCAGGCGGCTGATCTCGTGGTCGACACCACCCATATGGGCGTGCACGAGCTGCGCGATGTAATCGTGCAGCGTATCGACCAGCGTCGCGGCACCGAACTGTCGGTCACGCTCGTCTCCTTCGGCTTCAAGCACGGCGTACCCGGTGACTGCGATTTCGTGTTCGATGCGCGTACGCTGCCCAATCCCTATTGGACGGTGGCATTACGCACGCTCACCGGCCGTGACCCCGAGGTCATCGAGTACCTCGGCGCACAACCCGCGGTCGCTGCACTGATCGAGGATCTCGCACGCTTCATTGGCAAGCGTATCGAGGAGCATCAGGCTGCACGCCGCCGATACCTCACCATCGGCATCGGTTGCACCGGCGGTCAGCATCGCTCGGTCTATGTGGTCGATCGCATCGCCGATCGACTGCGACCACAGCTCCCCGCCCTGGCCGTACGCCATAGCGCCCTCGCCACACGGATCAGCGGATGACAGCAGCCGATCGCAAAGAAACCCGCCTCGCGCCGCTACGCGAAGCGTTGGAGGCCGGCACACTGCGCCCCGCTCAGCGCATGGTCGCAGCCTTGCACCCCGCAGAGATCGCACTGTTACTCGAGTCCGTGCCGCCACGGCAACGCGAGCTCGTGTGGAACATGGTGGATCCGGCGCTCGAGGGCGATGTGCTCCTCGAACTCAATGAAAACGTGCGCCTCGAACTCATCGACGAGATGGAGACCGAGGAACTCGTCGCGGCGGCCGAGGGCATGGAGCCCGATGACCTCGCCGATCTCGTCGACGATCTGCCCGAGACCGTGACGCTGCAGGTGCTGCGCTCGATGGATCAGCGCGACCGCGAACGGCTGCGCAACGTGCTGTCATGGCCCGAAGACAGTGCAGGTCGATTGATGAATACCGACACCGTGAGCGTGCGCCCCGACGTCTCGCTCGAGGTGGTATTGCGCTATCTGCGCATGCGCGGCGACCTCCCAGCGCGCACCGATAGCCTGTTCGTGGTCGATCGAGACGATCGCTATCTCGGTACGATACCGCTGACCCGCATCATCACCGGGGATGCTGAAGATACGGTGGGCGAGAGTCTCGACACCGAAGCGCCGCGCATCGACCCCGAGACTGCAGCCCACGAAGTGGCAGAACTCTTTCAGGATCGCGATCTCGTCTCGGCTGCCGTGGTCGGCGCAGACGGCAAGCTCGTCGGTCGCATCACCGTCGATGACGTGGTCGATGTGATCCGCGACGAAGCCGAACACTCGGTGCTCTCCATGGCCGGCCTGCAAGACGAGGAGGATCTGTTCGCGGGTGTCGTGATCTCGACGCGGCGCCGCCTGCTGTGGCTCGGCATCAACCTGATCACCGCGTTCATGGCGGCCGCCGTGGTCAAGACCTTCGAAGGCACCATCGAAAAAGTCGCGGCGCTCGCCGCACTCATGCCGATCGTGGCCTCGATGGGTGGCATCGCCGGCACGCAGACCGTGACCCTGATCATTCGCGGACTCGCCCTCGGTCAAGTGCAGTGGTCCAACGCACGCTGGCTGCTCTACAAAGAAATCGGCGTGGGCGGCCTGAACGGCCTGCTCTGGGCTGTGGTCGTCGGAGCGGTGACGATCTTCTGGTTCGACACCTGGCAGATCGCCGGCATCATCGCCGCAGCAATGCTCATCAACCTGCTCGCTGCGGCGGCGGTCGGCGTACTCGTGCCGCTTGCGCTGCGACGGCTCGACGTCGATCCGGCGCTCTCGGCAGGGGTGATTCTGACCACCTTCACCGACTGCATCGGCTTCGCGACGCTGCTCGGCTTGGGCGCGTTATTTTTGACCTGATTCGCCGGCCATCACCCAGCGATCGAGCGCCTGCTGCGCAAGCGCGGCGCAGGCTTCGACCTCGGCCGCAGCCAAGATCGCCTCGAGCGATGTCGAACTGCTGCCCGGCGAGTTTTTTCGCGACAAGATCGTACTGATCGGTCGCGTGACGCGCACCGCGGGGAACGATGCCGAGTCGCTCCGCGAAGACTTGCATGTCACACCGCTGCATTACTTCGCCGGACACCTCGATGGCACGCCGGGAGTCGAGGTTCACGCGCACGCCTTGACGCAACTCATCGCGGGTAGCGCGGTGCGGCTGCCCGGGCTGCCGCTGGTACTGCTGCTCGCCTTGTTAGCCGCGGCCGGTGGCGCAGGCCTTGGTCGGTCGGCCTCCGGCTGGGGCTATGCCGTGCGCTGGCTGCTCGGCGGTAGCACAGCTGTGGTGATCATCGGCTGGCAAGTCATGGCGCAGTTTTCGTTGATGCTGCCCATGGTCGCTCCGTTCACGGCTTTTGCCTTGTCGTTTTTCGTGGTGAGTCAGGTCGCAGCCTCCGACCTCGCGGCACAACGCAAGCTCTACGCCACCGCGCTAGAACGCTATCTCGCACCGCAGGTCGTGCGACGAATCGAGGACGGCTCGGAACCCGTGCAAATCGGCGCTGCCATGCGCGAGATCACTGTGCTGTTCACCGATCTCGAGAACTCCTCGATATTTGTCGCCGACACACCTCTGGAAAAATTCTCCCCGATCATCAACGGCTATTTCGATGGTCTCTTTGAAGTGCTATGGCGTCATGAGGCCATGCTCGACAAGATGACCGGGGACGGCGTCGTGGTGTTGTTCGGCGCACCGGTGCTGCATGCCGATCATGCGGATCGCGCCCTCGCCTGCGCGCGCGACATCACCCGCTTCGCGCAGCAGTATCGGCAGACGGTACTGCGCGAGCATGGTATCGCCTTCGGCAAGACCCGCATCGGTATCCACTCGGGCGAGGCACTGGTCGGCAACTTCGGCGGCGAAAGACGCTTCAACTACACCGCCTACGGGCAGACCGTGGTGGTCGCCGCACGTCTCGAGGCCGCCAACAAGGCACTCGGCAGCACGGTGCTCGTGAGCACGGCGACGGTCGCACGACTGCGGGATGCCTCCGGACTCGTATCGGCCGGCACACTGACTCTCAAAGGGGTCGACAAAGAAATCGCCGCCTGCACCCTTGCGGATGCAGACGGCGTCGATTCAACCTGAGGAGGATGGCTTGCGCCGCCCTCGGCTACTTCAACTCGTCTATTTCACTGGCGCTGGTTTTTGCTGCAGCGCATAGTGCTCGAGACTCGAGAGACTCTTGGCATCGCTCCACTCGGTCGGCGCATCAAAATACTTGGCATAGTGTTTTTGCGCGTAATCGAGCACCGGCTTTGAGAGCACGGTGTCGGGGTCCTTGGCGGTCCCCATGAAGCAGGCGTACTGACAGAAACCCGGTCGCTGCCCCATCAGCATCCACGGCAACCACGGCGTGATGCGGTTCCAGGTTCCGGTGTAATCGAGCGTCGTGAGCTTGGGATTCTGCAGGTCTGCCACCTTGACGTGGTGGGCAAAGAATTCCGAGACCTGCACGATGGGACCGGAGGATTCACGTGGCCACTTGTCCGGCTGCAGCGCATTCGGGTAAGCGAGGTGGATATGGATTTCCATCTCGGCCATGTCGCCATGCTGGTACCAGGGCATGATGAAGGGCACGCGCGGCGGCGGCGCTTCTTTGTTGAGACCACCGAAGCTCGGCGGCGCCGGGAAATATTCTTCGATCACGTAGTTGAAGGGATCGTTGTCGACGTGCACCGCCTTGACCGTCTCGCCCGAGAGCGGGTTCTTCCAGTCGTCGAGCACTTCGCCAGAACGCAAATCGGTGTAGACGATAATCTCGCGGCACATGCGCCGGATGGTCCCGTTCGGCCCCTCGGCCAAACGAATGACACCGAAACCCGACGTACCCATCAGATCGACGATCTTCTTGCGCGGCTCGACCGCCATCAGATAGCCCTTGAACCAGAAATATTTTTGTTTGCCGTAATCGAGATCGCCTTGAATCTTGGCGTAAGCGAGCTGGTTGCCGCGCCCCGTGCCGAGATCGAGGTGCGGCCCCTTGAGACCCGGGCCGAAGCCATATTTCGAGCTCATCATCGAAGCGGCCATCGCCGTTGGACCGCCCAGCGTCATGCTAGCGAGACCCGAAGCACCGATTGCCAGTGCGCCGCCGACGCCCCCGGCCGTGGTCAAAAAACCGCGACGCGAAGGATGGAGAAGGTCAGTTGCATTGTTCATGTGTGAGTTACCCCCGAGTGAAACGATGGCCGCTCAGGCGCCCGGCGCCTGCAGCTTCTTGATTTCAGCAAGCACCTTGGCCGAATGCCCCTTGGCATCAACCTTTTCCCAGTGCCTTGAGATACGACCCTGTGGGTCGATGATGAATGTATCGCGACGCGAGAACTCCATCAGACCGAGCATGCTGGTCAGCACACCGTAATTCTTGGTGGTTTCTTTGGTCGGATCGGCGAGCACCGCAAACGGCAAACTGTGCTCCTTCGCGAAGTCTTTTTTGGAGGCGACATCATCGACGCTGACGCCGAGGATCACCACGTTGGCCTTGCGGAACGAGAAAATGTCATCGCGAAACTCGCAGGCCTGGGTGGTGCAGCCCGGGGTGTTGTCCTTGGGATAAAAGTAGAGGACGACCCACTTGCCACGCTGCTCGCGCAGCGAGACCCACTTGCCGTTTTGGTCCTGCAGGCGAAAATCAGGAGCCAACTGGCCAGCCTTGGGCGAGTCGGCTCGGGCCTGCGGCAGCAGCGCCGGGGTTACCGCCAGCAAGGCAGCAGAGAAGAATGCAACCAAACGCGAACGGATGGAGACCATGACAATTCTCCTTGGATTGGATACGCCCTATCTTCCCGGCTGGCCTGCTGCGGCACAATAGCCCCCGTGGCCGACCGTACCGATGACCGCGAGGTGAGCATCACCACCCCCCCGACTGCCGCCGGGCGAACCGCACTCGTGCTCTCCGGGGGTGGCGCTCGCGCCGCCTATCAGGTGGGCGTGCTGAAGGCCCTGGCCGAGCTCTTCCCGCAAGACCGACCGCCGTACGACATCATCGTCGGCACTTCGGCTGGGGCGGTCTGCGCGGCCGTGCTTGCCACCCACGCCGATGACTGGCGCAACGGCATCCGTCGTCTCGAACAGGTCTGGGCAAACTTTACGGTCGGACAGGTATTTCGCAGCGATTCTGCAGCGATGTTCGCGGCGGGCCTGCGTTGGGGGGTCTCGGCGGCCTCGGGCGGTCGGCTGGCGAGCGCGCCGCCTGCGCTCTTCGACAACTCGCCGCTGCGCGCGCTACTGGCCGAGCGCATCGACTGGCAGGCCATTCGTGCGCATGTCGCCAGCGGTAAGCTGCACGCCCTCGCGCTCGCGGCCACGACCTATGCGGGGGGCCATCACCGGATTTTTTTCGAGGCTGATGCCACCATCGGCGAGTGGCGCGGCGTGCGCCGCGCGGGGACCCGCGAAAACCTCGGTCTCGATCACCTCATGGCGAGTGCCGCAATTCCGTTCCTGTTTCCGGCGGTCAAGCTCGACGGCGCGTACTACGGCGACGGCGCGATGCGGCAACTTGCGCCGCTGTCGCCCGCGATTCACCTTGGGGCTGATCGCCTGCTCGTCATCGGGGTGCGCGCCCAGAATGCGGCGGGTCTCGGCGGCACGATCGGCACGGATCACGCCCCTTCGTCGGGCGAAATCTTTGGCTTCATGCTCGATACGCTGTTCAGCGATCAGGTCGACGCCGACATCGATCAACTCGAGCGTACCAACCGGTTGTTGCGCGAGGCGCACGCACCGCTCGACGGTCTGCGCGAGATCCGCGCGCTGCGACTCGTGCCCGGTGCCGACCCGCGCGAGAGTGCGGCGCGTCATCTTGGGGCGCTGCCGCGCTCCCTGCGTACGCTACTCGCGGTGATCGGTGCGCGCGGGGCGGCGGGCGGCTTGCTGGCGAGCTATCTGATGTTCGAAGGAGCCTATACCCGCGAATTGATTGCGCAGGGGCATCGCGACGGGCTCGCACAAGCCGACACGCTGCGTCGTTTTCTCGCGCGCTGAGGGCGCGCGACAGGAACAACCCCGATTCAGCGGGCGGGTTTACGGCGCAGCGCCGCGGTGGCCCGATCGAGCCCCTCGAGGGTGAGCGGGAACATGCGTCCGCCGATCAGCTCGCGGGTCAACTGGATCGAGGGCGTCCACTCCCAGCGCTCCTCGGGCTCCGGATTGAGCCAGACGAGCTGCGGAAAATGCGCGGTCAGCCGCTGCATCCACACACTGCCGGCTTCCTCGTTCCAGTGCTCGACGCTGCCACCCGGCTGCACGATTTCATAGGGGCTCATGGCGGCATCACCGACCATGATCACCCGGTAATCGGCATTGAAGGTACGCAACATCTCGAAGGTTCCGGTGCGCTCGGCATGGCGTCGGCGATTGTCTTTCCACAGGTTCTCGTAGACGAAGTTGTGGAAGTAAAAATATTCGAGGTGACGGAATTCGCTGCGCGCTGCCGAGAATAAGGCCTCGCAAAGACGGATGTGATCATCCATGGAGCCGCCCACATCGAGCAGCAGCAGCACCTTGACCGCATTGCGTCGCTCGGGACGCAGCTTCAGATCGAGCCAACCGGCATTGCGTGCCGTCGCCTCGATGGTGCCGTCGAGATCGAGTTCATCGGCCGCACCCTGACGGGCGAATTTGCGCAAGCGTCGCAACGCCATCTTGAGGTTGCGCGTGCCAAGTTCGCGTCGATCATCGAAATTGCGGTATTCGCGCGATTCCCAGACCTTCACCGCCCGGCGCTGCCGTGCGCCCGCATTGCCAATGCGGATACCCTCGGGGTTGTAGCCACCCGAACCGAAGGGCGAGGTGCCCCCGGTGCCGATCCACTTGTTGCCGCCCTCGTGACGTCCCTGTTGCTCGGCGAGGCGCTGGCGCAGGGTCTCGAGCAGCTTTTCCCAGCTACCGAGTGCCTCGATCTTCGCCCGCTCCTGCGGCGTGAGCACTCGCTGTGCAAGGCTCTGCAGCCATTCCGCCGGCACTTCGGCGACGAGTTTCTGGAAGAGTCGCTCTGCCCCTGCGAAATGCTCGGCGAAGACTCGGTCGAAGCGATCGAAATGCCGCTCGTCCTTGACGAGCGCGAGCCGCGCAAGCCAATAGAACTCCTCGGCAGAACAGCTCGCCACGCGCGCCTCGAGCGCCTGCAACAGAGCGAGAAACTCGGTAATCGATACCGGTACTCCGGCGCTACGCAGATCAAAGAAAAAGCGCACCAGCATGGATGCGCTCCGCTCAGCGGGCCCGGCGATTCAGGAAGACAAGTTGCTCGAAGAGATGCACATCCTGCTCGTTCTTGAGCAGCGCGCCATGCAGCGGCGGGATCGATTTCTTTGGATTATCGCTGCGTAGCGCTTCGGGCGGCACATCCTCGGCCAGCAGCAGCTTGATCCAGTCGAGGAGCTCCGAGGTCGAGGGCTTTTTCTTGAGCCCGGGCGTCTCGCGCACCTGATAGAAGGCACCTAATGCCTCGGCCAGCAGCGCTTTCTTGAGACCCGGGTAGTGCACCTCGACGATTTTTGCCATCGTCTCGGCATCCGGAAAACGAATGTAGTGGAAGAAGCAGCGACGCAAGAACGCATCGGGGAGCTCTTTTTCGTTGTTGCTGGTAATGATGATGATCGGTCGATGACGGGCGCGCACGAGCTCGCGGGTTTCATAGACATAGAACTCCATGCGATCGAGCTCGCGCAACAAATCGTTCGGGAATTCGATGTCTGCCTTGTCGATCTCGTCGATCAGCAACACGGGCTGAACCTCGGACTCGAAGGCCTCCCAGAGCTTGCCGCGCACGATGTAGTTGCGGATGTCGGCAACACGGGCGTCGCCGAGCTGCGAATCACGCAGGCGCGAGACCGCATCGTATTCGTAGAGTCCCTGCTGCGCCTTGCTGGTCGACTTCACGTGCCACTCGAAGATGGGGCGCCCGAGCGCCTGCGCAACTTCGAGCGCCAGCTGCGTCTTGCCGGTACCCGGCTCGCCCTTGATCAGCAGCGGCCTGCCGAGCGTCACGGCGGCGTTCACGGCCATGCCGAGATCAGCGGTCGCGATGTAACGATCGGTGCCGGAAAAACGTGTGTTCATGGCGAGCTCACCTGTGGTGTGTTGCGGGAAGACCCCGCACTGACCTTCAATGTATGTACCGTCTTGCCCGGCAGCAACGGTCTTGGCCGGCCCTGCACCCAGTCCTCATAGCCCGCGCGGTAGAACGGCGAGAGCGGATGGCCACTCTGCCCGCCCGGGATCTGCAGATAGCCCTCGGCCTCGCGCCCCGGCGACACCGCAAAGCGCTCCGAAGCGCCGAAGTCCGGGCCCGTGACGCGCGGTACGTGCATGTCGCCATTGAGCGCTCGCGCCGGCATGTCGATGAACGTGGCGAGCGGCCCGAGCGCCGCGGAGAGCGGGTGACGGATCGCGGCCGTGTTGCGTGCGCCCCAGCTGCATCGCGCGAGTGTCTCGCAGGATTTTTCGGCCGCGACGATCAGCGCATCGACCTGCTGCAAGAGCAGACTGCGCCAATCGGGATAGTCGTCGGTAAGCAGATGCGGCGGCTGCTCGGTGACGAGACGCCACAGCGAACCCTCGAAGAGCGGGAAAGGACTTGAGCTTCCCGCCCCGAGTGCGCCGCTGATCATGCGCCAGACCGTCGCACGCGTACGTTCGCGAAAATCCCGAACCAGTCGATAGCTCACCGAATCGACCGAAGCGCGACCCTGCCAGTCGGTCACGAGGCGTCGGAGTTCAGCGCGCTTTGGCTGATTGCGCACGGCATCTTCATCGAGCACGCCGAGCAACAAGCGCTGCCAAGGCGCCATCAACAAGGCGCGATCATCGAGCTGAATATTGAGCATGTCGGCAGGTGTGGCCGGACCGGGTAACGCCAGCAAGGCATCGCGAATCTGCCGCTGCCGTGCACCCTTGTCGTAGTGCATGCCGCCATCAGCCTCGTCATTGCCGATCAAATATTCCATCGGCCCTTCGACATGGCGGGCATTGGCGCTCCAGAGGCGACCAACCTCCGGATCGCGAATGACAGGGGCCTCACCCGCCGCTCGCCAGCGGATCGGGCGCGGCGTCTGCGGACCCAGCTCACCTTGCGGAATACGGCCGATGATCGTCCAACCGATACGCCCTTGCCGATCGGCAACGGTGAAGTTCTGGTGCGGAATACCGACCTCGGGGGCGGTGGCAAGCGCCGCATCGAGATCGCGCACTTGTTGCAGCTCGAGTGCGCCGAGCGTGGTCGCGCCGGGCTCGACGACCAGCCAACGAGCGAGCCAACAGGTCTCGCCGGTCGCATCGACGCGCATCAGCACACCGAAGGGCGACTCACGAACCTCGAGGATCTGCGACTCGCTACCCGCAACGTCAATGATTTCACGATGCAGCCGGAACTCGCCCTCGCCCTCGGTCGTGGTGTAGCGGTTGCGCGCAAGCTCGCAAGCGACGGGAATCACATCGCCCCAGTCGCCATAACTGTTGGTGAACGACCAAGCCACATACCCGTTGCTTCCGGCGACGATTGCCGGCAAACCCGGCAAGGTGACACCGTTGAGTTCGAGCGGACCGTCGGCGGTCGCGCTGATCTGCAGTCGCGCTCGATACCAAGTGGAAGGCACGCGCAGACCCAAGTGCATGTCGCCCGCCAAGAGCCCTGCGCCACTCTGCGTGTACGCGCCGGCCACCGCCCAGGCATTGCTGCCGGGCAGCGCCCGCTCCGCAATGGATTGCGCAATGGTTTGCATCGTCGCCGCCTGACGCTGAGCAACCTCGAGCTTGCTGCCACGCAGATCGAGCAGTTCCGGTGGTGGCACGTCCGGCGCACGGAACGGCTCGCCGCCATTGGCCGCCTCGGCCTCGGCGATCGTTGCAAAATTGGGTGCGTCCCATTCGTCGCCGCGCGGGTACAGGAAACGCAGCACCTCGATGGCACGACTGGCATCAGCCTCATCAAGCGAAGCGTTGGCGATACGCTGTTCGACGCGCAGCACGATTTCGCGACGACTGATCTCATCGCGCAGCGCATCGAATTGCAGACCGAGCCACATCGAGTGCACAACGAGGATCGAGTCCTCCGGCTCCCAACGCAGCGGCGTTGCGCGCAGCAACCAATACTCCCACGGCCGCACCGCAAGTGCCTCGAGTCCGGCATTCACACCTCGCGAATAGGCCTCGAGCCACGCGCGCTGCGCCGGAGTCGACTCGTCGATCACCTGCCGCGCCACGTGTCGCAGGCGAAACACGCGCACGGATTGGTCGCGCTCCAGTGCCCGCTCCCCGAACAGCGCCGAGAGCTCACCCGCCGCCATGCGTCGCGCGAGATCCATCTGGAAGAAGCGATCTTGAGCGTGCAGGAAACCGACGCCCCAGGCGACATCGGCGAGACTTTCGCCGCGCACTGTGGGCGCACCGTCGGCATCACGCTCGATCAACACGTCGGCGCGCGGACCCTCCGCCGCGGTTTCAAAGCGCCCATCGAGTTGCGGCAACGAGGCCTGCAACGCCCACCAGCCGACGCCGAGCGCCGCACATAGCAGCAGCCCCAGCACCACCCCAGTAGCGACGATTTTCCGCGCGAAAGATGGCCTGCCGATCGAGGGCTTGGTGATCGATGGTCTAGCGCTCGATGGCACGCGCGACCTGCAGGATCTGCATGGAATTCGTTCCGCCCTGTACGCCCGTGAGCTCACCCTTGGTGAGGATGATCTGATCGCCCACCTCGACGAGTTGCAGATCAAGCAGCATGTCGAAGACGTGCTGGAACAGCGGCTCGCGACCGTCCGGTGGCACATCGAAGGAGACCGGATAGACGCCGCGATATAGCGTCACGCGTCGTCGGGTGCCCTCATGGCGCGTGAATGCATAGATCGGAATATCGGAGCGCAGACGCGACATCCACAAGGTCGTGGCCCCGCTCTCGGTCAACGCAACGATCGCCCGTACGTTGAGGTGGTTGGCCGTGTACATGACGGCGTGTGCGATGGCCTGTTCGGTCTGCGAAAAAACCAGATCAGCACGCTCGCGCGGGCCGCGCTTCGAGAGGTGATAGGTTTCGGCGCCCTCGATGACCTCGGCCATCGCCGCGACCGCCTTCACCGGATACTTGCCGGTGGCAGTTTCGGCCGACAGCATCACCGCATCCGTGCCATCGAGCACCGCATTGGCGACATCGCTTACCTCCGCGCGGGTCGGCACGGGGTTCTGGATCATCGACTCCATCATCTGCGTGGCCGTGATCACCACGCGATTGCGCTGACGCGTCTCGTGGATGATGGTCTTCTGCAAACCGGTGAGCGCCGCATGGCCCATCTCGACGCCGAGATCACCGCGCGCCACCATCACGACATCGGTCGCTTCGATGATTCCGGCAAGCTGCGTGACCGCCTCATGACGCTCGATCTTGGCGACGATGCGCGTGAAGCCCCCGCCCGCCGCACGCAGCAACTCACGCGCCTGATGAATATCAGCGGCATCGCGCACAAACGACAGCGCCAGATAATCGACTTTGTTGGCCGCCGCAAAGCGGATATCGTCGCGGTCCTTGTCGGTCAGCGCCGGCGCGGAGATGCCGCCACCCTTGCGATTCACGCCCTTGCGGTTGGAGAGCTCACCGCCCGCCACCACACGCGTCTCGATGCGCGTGCCCTCGACCGAAAGCACCTCGAGCACGATCAGTCCGTCGTTGAGTAGCAACGTATCGCCCGCCGCAACGTCGGCGACCAATTCTTTGTAGGCAACCCCCACTTCGCGCAGGTTACCCGCCGTCTTGTCGAGCGCCGTATCGAGTGCGAACAACGCGCCCTCGACCAGCTGTACGGCACCATCAACGAAACTTTCGATACGAATTTTCGGGCCGGCAAGATCACCGAGGATCGCCACATAGCGACCGGCACGCACCGAAGCCTCGCGCAGCAGTTCGATACGGCGCAGGTGATCGTCGGCTTTGCCATGCGAAAAATTGATGCGGGCGACATCGAGCCCGGCGCGGCACATCTCGAAGAGGACATCGACATCATCGGTGGCCGGCCCGAGCGTGGCGACAATTTTGGTTCTGCGGAACATGCTCATCTGACGAATCGTGCCTCCAAGGCTGCCACGGCGGGCAAGGTCTTGCCCTCGACGAATTCGAGGAAGGCACCACCACCGGTCGAGATATAAGAAATGCCCTGCTCGACACCATATTTTTCGATGGCAGCGAGCGTATCGCCGCCGCCTGCGAGCGAGAATGCGTTGCTGCGCGCAATCGCTTCGGCCACCGCGCGGGTACCGCCACCAAACTGATCAAACTCGAACACACCGACCGGGCCGTTCCACAGAATCGTTCCGGCAGATTGCAGAATCGTGGCAAATTCGGCGGCCGTCTGCGGTCCGATATCGAGGATCAGCTCGTCGGCGCCGACCTCGCCGGCCGCGCGCACGATTGCCGGCGCATCCGCCGCGAACTGCGCGGCCACGACCACATCCTTGGGCAGGGGTATCTGCGCGCCGCGCGCACTCGCCTGCGCGAGCAGCTTGCGAGCGGTCTCGAGCATGTCGGGCTCGTGCAGTGACTTGCCGACCGCGACACCGGTCGCCGCCAGAAACGTATTGGCGATGCCGCCACCCACGATGAGCTGGTCGACCTTGGCGAGCAAAGATTCGAGCACCGTGAGCTTGGTAGAGACCTTCGAGCCCGCAACAATCGCGACCAAGGGTCGCGCCGGCTTGGCGAGCGCGCGCTCCAGCGCTTCGAGTTCGCCGACCAGCAGCGGACCCGCGCAAGCCACCTTGGCAAAGCGCGCGACGCCGTGCGTGCTCGCTTCGGCGCGGTGAGCCGTGCCGAAGGCGTCCATGACGAAGACGTCGCAGAGCGCAGCCATGCGTCGCGCCAGCGTTTCGTCATCTTTTTTCTCACCCTTGTTGAAGCGCACGTTCTCGCAGAGCACGACCTCGCCCGCCGCGCACTCGACGCCGTCCAGCCAATCGCTCGCGAGCCGTACCGGTCGGCCGAGCAACTCCTGCAGGCGCACAGCGACCGGTGCAAGCGAATTCTCGGCCGAGAATTCACCCTCCTTAGGACGTCCGAGATGCGACAACAGAATCACCCGCGCGCCCTTCTCGAGCGCAGCGCGAATGCTCGGCAGCGCCGCACGAATGCGCGCATCGCTCGTGATCCTGCCACCCTCGACCGGCACGTTTAGATCCTTGCGGATCAACACGCGCTGGCCCGCGAGCTCGAGGTCGGTCATGCGCAGGACATTCATGCTGCGCACTCCCTCAACGCGCCTTCGTCCAGGCGAGCGTGGTGTCGAGCATGCGGTTGGAGAAACCCCACTCGTTGTCGTACCACGAGCAGACCTTGACGAGCTTGCCGCCGATCACCTTGGTCATCGTCGCATCGTAGGTCGACGAATGCGCATCGTGGTTGTAATCGATCGAGACCAGCGGCGCCTCGGTATACGCCAACACGCCCTTGAGCGGCCCCTCGGCTGCGGCCTTCATCAGGGCGTTGATTTCGGCGACGCTGGTTTCGCGCTGCGGCGTGAAGGTCAGATCGACCAGTGACACGTTGATGGTCGGCACACGCACGGCGAAGCCGTCGAACTTGCCCTTGAGCGCGGGCAGCACAAGGCCGACGGCCGCGGCGGCACCCGTCTTGGTCGGAATCATTGACATCGTGGCCGAGCGGGCGCGACGCAAATCCGAATGGTAGACGTCGGTGAGCACCTGATCGTTGGTGTAGGCGTGGATCGTCGTCATCAGACCGCTTTCGATGCCGATGTTCTCGTGCAACACCTTGGCCACGGGCGCCAGGCAGTTGGTGGTGCAAGACGCATTCGAGATCACGGTGAACGAAGACTTCAGCACGTCGTGGTTCACGCCGTAGACAACGGTCGCATCGACATCGTCGCCACCCGGCGCCGAAATCACGACTTTTTTCGCGCCGCCCGCAAGGTGTGCGCCCGCCTTGGCTTTGCTCGTGAAGAGACCGGTGCACTCGAGCACCACCTCGACACCGAGTTCGCCCCAAGGCAGTTTGGTCGGATCACGCTGCGCGAGCACGCGGATGCGATCGCCGCTCACCACCATCGAGTCACCGTCGACGCTTACCTCGCCCGGGAACTTGCCGTGGGCCGTATCGTAGCGCGTCAGGTGCGCGTTGGTGTTGGCATCACCGAGATCGTTGATCGCGACGATCTGGATTTCCTGTGTGCGACCGCTCTCATAAAGTGCGCGCAGCACGTTGCGCCCGATGCGCCCGTAACCGTTGATGCCAACCTTGATTGCCATGGTGTCAATTCCTCTGTCGTATGAATTTGTGTGAATTCTTTTTGAGTCGTCGTCCGTTGACGGCCCTGCGCTAACGCCGCAAGGCCGATAGGCTCACGCCGCGAGCAGTTCCTCGATCGCCCGACCGATGTGTGCCGCGGTAAGCCCATAATGCTCGAAGAGCGCTGCCGCTTTGCCGGACGCTCCGAAGCGATCGATGCCGAGCACTCGCCCGCCACTGCCGACATACTTCCACCAACTCTGCGACGCCGCAGCTTCGACGGCGATGCGGCGTGCGACAGCGCGCGGCAACACGGCCTCGCGCCAGCGGGCATCCTGCGCATCGAAGGTGTCGGTCGAGGGCATGGAGACGAGGCGCACGCGACGCCCCGCAGCATTGGCGGCGCGCACCGCCTCGACAGCGGGCGCCACCTCGCTACCGGTGGCGATGATGATCGCCTCGGGTAGAGCGCCCGGTGCGAGTTCCGGCTCGATCAGCACGTAGCCGCCGGTACCGATCGCTGCGAGTTGTGCAGCATCGCGCGGCTGCTGCGGCAGCGCCTGCCGGGTGAGCACGAGACTCGTCGGACCATTGCGCCGCTCGATCGCAGAGAGCCAGGCAACGGCCGTCTCGGCGGCATCACAAGGTCGCCACAAGGACAGATTCGGCATCGCACGCAGACTCGCCAGATGCTCGATCGGTTGGTGCGTGGGGCCATCCTCGCCAAGACCGATCGAATCGTGCGTATAGACCAGCAAGATGCGCTGATGCATCAGCGCCGCCAGACGCACCGCGTTGCGCGCGTAATCGGAGAACACGAGGAAGGTACCGGCGTACGGGACAAAGCCGCCGTGCAGTGCGAGCCCGTTCATCATCGCGGTCATCGCAAACTCGCGAACACCGTAATAAACGTAGTTGCCGGACACATCCGCGGGTGTAATCGGCTTCGAGTCCTTGCGCAAAGTATTGACCGAGCCGGTCAAATCCGCCGAGCCACCCAGCAGTTCGCCCATGCCGGGACCGAGCGCGTTGAGCATCACCTGCGAAGAAGCACGGGTCGCCTGCGCCGCCGTCACCCCCGCGGCGGCCACTAACACCGCGTCGCGCAACTGCGCCCAATTCGCCGGCAGGTCGCCCTCTGCACGACGCGTGAACTCGGCCGCGAGCTGCGGATATTCCCGCTTGTAGCGATTGAAGCGACGGCGCCAAGCCTTCTCGGCGCGCGCTCCCCGCGCCGTTTGATCCCAGGCGGCACGGATTTCTTCGGGGACGACGAAGGGCTCGTGGTTCCAGCCGAGCGCCGCCCGCGTCGCGGCAATTTCCTCGGCACCGAGCGGTTCGCCGTGCGTCGACTTGCTGCCCTGCTTGTTGGGCGCACCCCAACCGATCACCGTACGCGCGCAGATCAGCGTCGGCTGGCGACGGTTGGCCTTGGCACGCTTGAGCGCCTTGGCAACCGCCTCGCCATCATGGCCGTCGATATCTTTGATCACCTGCCAACCATAAGCCGCAAAGCGCTTGGCGGTGTCGTCGGCCATCCAGTCCTTGACCTTGCCGTCGATCGAGATGCCGTTGTCGTCATAGACGCAAATCAGCTTGCCGAGCCCGAGCGTGCCGGCGAGCGAGGCTGCCTCGTGCGAGATGCCCTCCATGATGCAACCATCGCCGAGGAATACGTACGTATTGTGATCAACGATCTCATGCCCTTCGCGATTGAACTCCGCAGCAAGCAGCCGCTCGGCAAGCGCCATGCCGACCGCAGTGGCCAATCCCTGACCGAGCGGCCCGGTGGTGGTCTCGATGCCGATTTCGAGGTCATACTCGGGGTGCCCCGCAGTGCGCGAACCCAACTGGCGGAAATCTTTGAGATCGTTGATGGTGAGCGGATGACCCGACAGATGCAGCACCGAATACAGCAGCATCGACGCATGCCCGTTCGACAGCACGAAGCGATCACGATCCACCCAGCGCGGGTTCGCGGGGTTGTAGTCCATGACCTCGCGCCACAGCACTTCGGCAATATCCGCCATGCCCATCGGCGCGCCGGGGTGACCCGATGCAGCTCGCTGCACCGCATCCATGGAGAGGGCGCGAACGGCATTCGCGAGCAGGCGACGTTCCGACATGCGAGGGATCCGGGGGGTTGTTTGCAGGAATCGACAATTGTCCACCACCAGAGCCGGTTTTTTCAACGAAAAACGCCCCTCTCGCAACGCTCGGCCGGCGAACGGGCGCTATAATTCGCGCCCGTTTTTCTTGTCCTTTTCCAGAGTGCGCCATGGCCAACAGCTATCTCTTCACCTCCGAGTCGGTTTCGGAGGGTCACCCGGACAAAGTCGCCGACCAGATTTCCGACGCCATCCTCGATGCCATCCTCGAGAAGGACAAGCGTTGTCGGGTCGCGGTCGAGACCCTCGTCAAGACGGGCGTCGCCATCGTCGCCGGTGAAGTGACCACCAACGCTTGGGTCGACATCGAAGCGATCGTGCGCAAGACGGTGCTCGACATCGGCTACAACTCCTCCGACATGGGCTTCGATGGCGCCTCCTGCGGCGTCCTCAATGTCATCGGCAAGCAGTCACCAGACATCGCCCAGGGCGTCGACCGCAAGGATCCGCGCGAACAGGGCGCGGGCGATCAAGGCCTGATGTTCGGCTTCGCCACCAACGAAACGAATGTGCTCATGCCGGCGGCGATCACGCTCTCGCATCGACTCGTCGAGCGTCAGGCCAAAGTGCGCAAGCAGGGCAAGCTCGCTTGGCTGCGCCCCGACGCCAAGAGCCAGGTCACCTTGCGCTACGAAAACGACAAGCCGGTGGCCATCGAGGCGGTGGTGCTCTCGACGCAGCACAGCGATGACGTCTCGACCAACAAGCTGCGCGAAGCCGTCATGGAAGAGATCATCAAGCCTGTGCTGCCAAAGAAGTGGCTGCACAAAGGCACGAAGTACCACATCAACCCGACCGGCCGCTTCGTCATCGGCGGGCCGGTGGGCGACTGCGGTCTCACCGGGCGCAAGATCATCGTCGACACCTATGGTGGTTTCGCCCGCCACGGCGGCGGCGCGTTCTCCGGCAAGGATCCGTCAAAGGTCGATCGCTCAGCCGCCTACGCCGCGCGCTACGTCGCCAAGAACATTGTTGCTGCGGGTCTTGCCGAGCGTTGCGAAGTGCAGGTGTCCTACGCAATTGGTGTGGCCAAGCCGACCTCGGTCATGGTCGAGACCTTCGGCACGGGCAAAGTCTCGCGCGAGAAATTGACCGCCCTCGTCGATCGCCATTTCGATCTCACGCCGTATGGCCTGCGCGAAATGCTGCGTCTCGCCCGACCGATCTACCGCAAGACCGCGGCCTACGGCCACTTTGGCCGTGAGGACAAGGAATTCAGCTGGGAGCGCACCGACAAGGCGGCCGCGCTCGCCGCCGATGCCGGTCTCGGCAGCAAGGGGCGTCGCAAGGCATAATTTCCACCTCCGTTCCGCGAGGGGCGCTGCAGCATCGGGTTGGCCGATGCCAGGCTCGCGGGACGGCCACATTCAGTCAACGGCGCCCGTCAATCTTCAACTAAAGATTAACGGAGACCCGAAGACATGAACGCTGTAATCAAGCCTGCCACCAAGGGCGACTTCCACGTCGCCGATCTCTCGCTCGCCGACTGGGGCCGCAAGGAAATCCGTATCGCCGAGACCGAGATGCCCGGCCTCATGGCGATCCGCGAGGAATACGCCCCGACGCAGCCGCTGCGTGGCGCGCGCATCACCGGCTCGCTGCACATGACCATCCAGACCGCCGTACTCATCGAGACGCTGCAAGCCCTCGGCGCGCAGGTGCGCTGGGCCTCGTGTAACATCTTCTCGACGCAGGATCACGCCGCGGCGGCGATCGCCGTCAACGGCACGCCGGTGTTCGCCTACAAGGGCGAGTCGCTGAAGGAATACTGGGACTTCACGCACCGCATTTTCGAATGGTCGGACGGCGGCTTCACGAACATGATCCTCGACGATGGCGGCGATGCGACGCTGCTGCTGCATCTTGGCACCAAGGCCGAGAAGGACCTCTCGGTGCTCGCACACCCCGGCAGCGAAGAAGAAGAGTACCTGTTCGCCTCGATCAAAGAAACCCTCAAGCGCGACCCGCAGTGGTACTCGAGCCGCATCGGCAAGATCCGCGGTGTCACCGAAGAAACCACCACCGGCGTCAAGCGCCTTTATGAGATGGCCAAGGAAGGCGGACTGGCCTTTCCGGCGATCAACGTCAACGATGCGGTCACCAAGTCCAAGTTCGACAACCTCTACGGTTGCCGCGAGTCGCTGGTCGACGCCATCAAGCGCGCCACCGACGTGATGATCGCCGGCAAGGTTGCAGTGGTCTGCGGTTACGGCGATGTCGGCAAGGGCTCGGCGCAGGCACTGCGCGCCCTCTCGGCGCAGGTGTGGGTCACCGAGGTCGATCCGATCTGCGCGCTGCAGGCGGCGATGGAAGGCTATCGCATCGTCACCATGGACTACGCCGCCGACAAGGCCGACATCTTCGTCACCGCCACAGGCAACTTCCATGTGATCACCCACGATCACATGAAGCGCATGAAGGATCAGGCCATCGTCTGCAACATCGGCCACTTCGACAATGAAATCGACTGCGCCTCCCTCAAGCAATACAAGTGGGAGAACATCAAGCCCCAGGTCGATCACATCATCTTCCCGGACGGCAAGCGCATCACGTTGCTCGCCGAGGGGCGGCTCGTGAACTTGGGCTGCGGCACCGGCCACCCGAGCTACGTCATGTCGTCGTCGTTCGCCAATCAGACGATCGCGCAGATCGAACTGTGGGCGAACCACGAAAAGTATCCGGTCGGCGTCTATGTGCTGCCCAAGCACCTCGACGAGAAGGTCGCCCGGCTGCAGCTCAAGAAGCTCGCTGCCGAGCTCACCGAACTCACGGATCAGCAGGCGCGCTACATCGGCGTCGACAAGCAGGGTCCGTACAAGCCGGAAGCCTACCGCTACTGATCGGCGGATCTGACGGACGATCGCTCTGACAACGGGGCGGTCATGGCGCTACGATCGCGTCATGGTCGCCCTTCGTTTTTTGCAGATCACCGATACGCACCTCGTGGGTGATGCTGGCGGCCGTCAGCGTGGCGTGGTCACGCTCGACTCCTTCCGAGCGGTGCTGCGCACGGCGCTATCGCCCGAGGTGGATGTCGTGCTGCTCACGGGCGATGTGGTGCACGATGACCCGGACGGCTATGCCTGGATCAAAAAGGAACTTGCCGCCTGTGGCCGTCCTGTGCTTTGCATCCCGGGCAATCATGATGATGCGCAATTGTTGCGCGAGGCACTTGCCGGCGAACCCTTTCGTCACGGCGGGCATCATGACTTCGGAGCGTGGCGGGTCATCATGCTCGACTCGCTACTGCCGGGCGCCGTCGAAGGCCGACTCGCCGCTGGTGAGCTTCAGCGGCTCGATGCTGCACTCGCAGGCGCTGCGGTTCGGCATGTGCTCATCGTATTGCATCACCACCCGGTGGCGCTCGGCAGCCACTGGCTGGATGCCATCGGGCTCGTCAACGCCACAGAGTTCTTCGCCATCATCGATCGCCACGCCACGGTACGCGGTATTCTTTGGGGCCATGTACATCAAGCCTTCGAGACTCGGCGACGCAGCCCCCATGGCGAGTTGCAACTGATGGCGACGCCCTCCACCTGCGTGCAGTTTCGTCCCGGCGCCCGCGACTTCGAGCTCGATGTGCTGCCTCCGGGCTTTCGACGACTCACGCTGCATGACGATGGCCGCATCGACAGCACGGTCGGATGGTTGTCATGACCTTTGCAGCCCTTTCGTTGCCTGGACGGCCAGCCGACCTTCGCCGTGGTCTTTGGCTCGTTCTGCTGCTGTCGATCGGCCTTGGCAGTCTTCCGCTGCGGGCCAATGAAACCGATGGACTAGTCTGGCAACTGCAGGGGCCACGAGGCTCGGTGTTCATCGCCGGCTCAATGCATCTTCTGCGCCGCGAGCGCCCCGCCCTGCCCGCAGCCATCGTCAAGGCCTACGAAGAATCCGAGTCGCTCGTGATGGAGATCGACGCGGACGACATCGATGATCAATACATCGCGCAGCTGATGTTGCGCCTCGCGACTTTTGCCGATGCACGTAGCCTCCCGATGATCACGGGCGAGGCGCGTTGGCAAAAACTGCAGACCCTACTCGCACGCGTGCAGATCCCCGAAAGCTTTGCCGCCACACTCGAGCCCTGGGGCGTCGCCATTTTGCTCACCAGTCTCGAATACGCACGACTCGGCTTCGATCCCGAGATCGGCGTGGAAAAGCAGTTGCAGGATCTCGCAGCACGCGATCGAAAGCCTATTGCCGGACTCGAGACGCCGGAATTCCAGATCGGCCTCTTCGATGCACTGCCCATGGATGAGCAACTGCAACTGCTCGACATGACGCTCGAAGATATCGGCGAGATGCCCGATACCGTCGATGAACTCTATGCAGCGTGGCGTGCCGGCGATCTGCGCGCTCTCGATGCCCTGCTGCTTGAGGGTTATCGCGAAATGCCGCGGCTTTATGCCGACCTCGTCGAGCGTCGCAACCGCAACTGGATCGCGCCCATCAAAGCGCTGCTCAAGCAGGACGGCGACACGTTGGTCGTGGTCGGTGCGGTGCATCTGGTCGGTGAGCAAGGCGTCGTCGCCATGCTCGAGCGCGAAGGCCTGAAACCCGTTCGCTATCCCGCCACGCTGCACTGAGTCGCAGAACGCATGCGTTCATTTCTTTGGTTCATCGGTCTTTTCGTGTTCGGCTTCGCGATCATGGCAGCGCTGGCTTGGCCCTTGTATGACCTGCTGACGCCGACCTTCGAGCTCAAGTTCCATCGCGTCGCCAACCGACTCGGCATGCTGACGCTGCTGATCACGTTCGTGCTGGTGGCGCGCCGACTGCAACTTGCCGATCGCGCAAGCCTCGGCTACGGACTGCCACGAGCCGAGTTTCTACGCGAGGCGGGACTCGGCCTCGCGCTCGGCGTCGCCACCATGCTGCCGGTGGCTCTCATCATGCTCACGCTCGATCTGCGTGTACTGCGCGATGGGCTGGTCATCGACGCGGGCTTCATCGCCGGACTCGCAGCGAGTGGACTCGCAACCGGTATCGCGGTGGCGCTGATCGAAGAGACCTTCCTGCGCGGCGCCATGCACACAGGGATCGCCCGCGAAGCCGGCGCGCGCACGGCGATTTTGCTCACTGCCTTGCTCTACGCTGCATTGCATTTCGTGGGCCGTTACCGCTTTCCCGTAGAAGAACTCGGCCCCGACAGCGGCCTGCGGCATGTGCTCGGCACGCTCGCGGATTTTGCGACGCCGCTCGACATCATCGACGCTTTCCTCGCGCTGTTCGCGGTGGGCGTTCTGCTCGGCATGGTCCGGGCGCTGACCGGCAACGTGGCCGCCTGCATCGGCCTGCATGCAGGCTGGGTATGGATCATCGCCTTTCTGCGCGAGACTTCACGCCCGGATGAGGCGAATCCGAATCGCTTTCTGTTGTCGCAATTCGATGGCGTGGTCGGCTGGTTGGTGCTCGGCTGGACGCTGGTGATCGGCGCCGTGCTGTGGCGGTTCTACCGTCAGCGCAACATCTCGCGCCAGGCATCGCGCGCCTCCAGCCCAGCGCAGTAACCAGCCGCATCGCGCAGGATCTCTTCAGAACCATAGGGTTTATCGCGCAGCAAACCCTGCAACTGCATATCTATTTTTTCGTTGAGGCGCATTTTTTCGGCGCCGTCGGTCAAATCGCCGATCAAGCGATCCTCGATCATGTTCTTGGCTGTGCTCAGGCGCGCGGCGATGCCTTCAGTGTTGCGTCCGGCACCTGAGTTTCGATCCTGTACCATCACCACGATCTTGTAGCACTGGATCAGCGCCTCGATCTTGCGCTCGCTGATCTTGAACTCTGCGGGAGGCTGACCCGGCCAGTTTTCGATAGCATCAGGACTGGGTGAGCAGCCTGCGGCGAGCAGCGCTAGCAAGGGCGCGAGGGCGATCCACCCGCGTCTTTCAGGAATCGCAAAAATATCGAACCTGCAAAGCCTCATACGCAGTCTCATGCGGAGATTCATTCGCTCAGCGCCACCTGCACACCACCCACCTGCGGTGCAGCAAGATAGGTGATATTCGCGTTGACGACCTGACCCCCGTCATACGCCACATCAAAACGCACCGCTGCGCGGCAACGACGTGTCGTGACCGTCTCGTCGCGAAAGAGCGTCTCGGGTTTGTCCGCCGTGGCGCTTACATTTGTATCGGCCCACTCGCGACATGCAGTCGCGCAGGCGTCTTCCGTGTCGGCGTTATCCGCGGGGCACTTGGGGGCTACAGTTGGAATCTTGCCGTAAAGGCGACTCGCGCATTGCGCGGCAAGATCCTTCACCACACCACGCTTGGCGAGATCGAGCATCTTGTCGATGACCTCCGCATCACCGCATTCGACCCGACTGGTACAGGCTGGAAGCAGGCACAGCATTGCGACGCCGAGCATGATGCGCGCCGCTTGCCGGCAGCGCAGCGGACGTTCAGCGGATAGCGAGCGACTTTTCATTGAATGATTCCTGCCTCGACCCAATGGAAGCGATCCGGAACAATTCGCCACGGAAAATAATGGCGCAGGGTGCCAACTGGCAATACTGAACCAGTGCCGTGATCGATCCATTCGCCACTGCAACCTAGCCGCTGCAGCATCGCCGCGTCCATCGGCACGACAGTCGAGAATGACGTCGTTTTCGCCAGTCGGTCAGTCGGTATGCGCGCCGAAAAACGATCGTGAAAACTCGCCCACGAGCGCCCTTCGAGTAGCCCGCTGATCTCGGCAAGACGAGATTCGTAATCGCCACGCTCAAGCCCAAGCTGCCCAAGAACATTGCAAAACAGGACCGCGGCGCTGCGGTGCACAGAGAGCAGACGCGGCAGTTCGGTGACAAGATCCGCTTGCAGCCAGTCTAGCGTCGTACCACTCCGCTGCAGCGCACGCCCGTGTCGCAGACTGAAAAAAAACGGCGCCGAGGTATCGAGTTCGACGAGGATCAGTCGACTGTAACGTCGCAGGAAGACTGCAGGCAGGAACCAGCCAGCGCTCGGGCCGACTAGGATCAGCTCGGTGCACCCCGGTTGCCAAGCCTGCAGCAAGGTGTCGATGGAGCGACGAAACGGCTCGTGCAGACGCCAGCGGCGCAGGGCCCGTGCATGCCAACGCAGGCCACCGCTACGGCGTAGCGCGCCAGGCATGACCCTTGAGGCATTGGGGGCTTCCGGGGCTGGGGCATGGCGTTCTTTTGCGGGTTCCATCGAGCGGCAAGATATCGGGCGGATGTACCACGGAGCAACCATGAAATTCGGCAGGAAACGAGGACCGGCATTCATCGCGGGTAGAGTTGGCGTCGGAGTGCTCGCATCAATCACGGCAGCGATCACCGCAGCGATTGCCTTGTTCGCGGTGATCAATGCGCCAATCGCCAACGCTGCCTCGACAGCAAAAGCCAACGCGTCATCATGCACCGTGGCGAACGACGAGGCCCTCGCTGATCTATTCCGTCGCTGGAACCTTGCGTTGGCCTCGCTCGACTCCTCGCGGGTGGCGGCACTCTACTGGCCGGATGCCGTTCTGCTGCCCACCGTATCGAATGTCCCGCGGACCGACACCGCCTCGATCAAGGATTACTTCGTGCACTTTCTGCAGAAGTTTCCGCGCGGCCAAATCGTCAAGCGGGTCACCCATCATGGCTGCAACGCGTCGATCGACGCAGGACTCTATGATTTTTCGGTCATGGATTCATCCGGAAACGCCTCCGTGGTCTCCGCGCGCTACACCTTCATCTACACTTATCGTGATGGCACCTGGAAGATCCAGCACCATCACTCCTCGGCGCTGCCAGAACCCACGAGCCTGCGCGCTACCGCCGATTCGAACGCTGCCACGCACGCCGAGGCCGGTCATGAGAGCGTCAAACCGGCTGTGGTAACCGGAGACAAGCCAACTGCTGCCGCAACGGCGATGAGCGAGTCGATCGCCTCCGGCGCCACCCGCGCGCGTATATTGCTGGACAGCGCACCACGCTCGGCAACGTCGTATCTCAACGTCGAGCAACGGCGCAAAGTCGGCCGTGAGACGGTCGGCTTGAAGGTGTGCGCCACCAGCGTCGAGGCTGGACGATCGTTCGAGATATCGGATGCGGCGCCACAGTCCGAAGCCAACGAAGCCGCGCTGTCTTGGGCGCGCGCAGCGCGCTGGCGGGTCACGGGGGCGCCATCTGTTGACGATCCGGTGTGCGCGCAAGTGGTGGTACGTTTCACCGACGCCGGCACCTGAGCACTGACGGCAAAGGGCCGTCATCCACTCACTCAGTCGAGTGAATCGAACTCGCGCGGCAACCGATAGGTCTTGGCGAACTCAGTCATCACCTGTCGCGCCCGACGTCGCTCATCGGCGCTCAGCAGAGGCTCGACGACTGCGACATTCTTGTCGACCGTCGCCACAAAATCGCTTTCCCAGCCACCAGCTGTCGCCTTCGAAGCCGACATCCACACATAAGCCTTGAATGCGCTTGCAGCCACGCCCTTGCCGTACGCATAGCGCAAGCCGATTTCCGCACGCGCCCGCGGATTGCCGCGCAGCGCTGCCGTCAGATACCAACGGCTCGCGAGCCTTTCATCCTGCTTGACGCAGAGGCCACGCGCATAAAGCTCGGCGAGACCGAAAGGCGAGGTGGAGTCGCCGGATTTTTCGCTCTTTATCCAGGCATCGCGCGCTTCGCAATACTTGCCCTCGCGAAAGAGATCGAAGCCCTTCAGAAAATGTGCCGCAGCCTGGCCCGACCAGAGAAATGCTGCTGTCAAAGCCAACCATACGAAAGGCGATGATTGCCGACGCATGCTCATTGTGCGGGTAGTGCGCCGTCGCGATACAGCACGGTGATGCTGATGCGGCGGTTGCGCGGATCTGCCGGATTGTCCGGGTTGACAGGCTGTGAGTCAGCGACGCCCTCGATTCGCGAGAAGCGCGAATTGTCGACGCCAATTGAATTGAGATACTGGCGTGTCATGTCCGCACGATTGGCCGACAAACTCCAATTATTGTTCGAGGAGTTCTTAAACTGCAGATTATCGGTGTGCCCACGCACCGCGATCTCGTTGGGCACACCCTTGAGACTCTCGCCCACCTTTTCGATCAGGGCTTTTGCTTCTCCGGATAGCGAGTTGGTACCGGAGCCAAACATGGAAAATCCAGCATCGTCCAAAATCTCGATACGCAGGCCTTCCTTCTCGCGTACGAACTTCACCACCGACATCAGTTCAGCGGTCTTTTGGTCCGTACCAATCTGTTTTTCGAGTTTGTCCTGCAGACTCTCAAAGTTCTTCTCGTCCTCTTCAGCCGCGATCTTGCGTCGCTCCTCCTCGCTCAAGCCCTGCGGCAAAGCCTGATCTTCGGAGGTGACCTCTTCTTCTTCGGTGCCCGGCGCCGTCAACTGAGTGATGCCCGTCTGGGTCAGCGTAAGTGGCAGAGCCTTCGGATCGATGAGTGACATGCCACCAAAAAAACCACTGGAACCGCCTGACATGTCGACCCGCGGTGCGTTGGTCGGCTGAAAATACTCGGCGATACTTTTACGCTGGTCGGCGTTGGTGGCGCCAAGCAGCCACATCAGCAGAAAGAACGCCATCATGGCCGTCATCATGTCGGCGAGCGCGATCTTCCACGCGCCACCATGCCCGCCGGCATGTCCATCATCGATGATCTTCTTGATGATGATCGGCTGCAGCGGTACGGCACCCTCCGCGGGCGTTGTCGCTGCAGGAGCGGGTGGCGCAGCTTCGGTCGGCGGTGCAGCGTCCGGCGCGGGGGCTTGCGCCTCCGCGGCCGGCGATTCAGCAGACGACTCGGCCACGGCAGTATTACTTGCCGCGGAGGCCATCGAACACTTCGGCAAAGGTGGGTTGCGAGTGATGATCGATCGCGGCGCGTGCCGACTCGATGATCAACGGCACAGGATCGCCACGCAGATGACCGACCAGCGTGAACTTCGCCACGTGATAGATCTGCCCTTCTTCATCGATGATCTGCTTCATGCGCGCAGCAAGCGGACCGACGATGCCGTAGGCCATGAACACGCCAAGGAACGTTCCGACGAGGGCGCTACCGATCAGTGCGCCGAGCACTGCAGGCGGCTGGTCGATCGACGCCATGGTCTTCACCACGCCGAGCACGCAAGCCACGATGCCGAGCGCCGGCAGAGCGCCCTCGAGGTTCGCCATGGCTTCGGCGGGCTTGAGTGCACCATGGTGATGGGTCTTGATGGCAACGTTGAGATAATCCTCGACCGCGTCGGGTTTCGGCGGCTGGTTTGAAGTGACGAGCAGACGAATCGTGTCGCAAATCATGGCAATCAGCGCATGGTCCTTCAGCAGCTTCGGATATTCGCCGAACACCGCACTGCCTTCGGGGTTTTCGATGTGAGGCTCGAGCGCCACAGCGCCCTCGGCCTTGAACAGTTTGAAGAGTTTCACGATCAGCGTGATCGTGTCCTGAAACTCCTGCTTATGGTACGCCGGCCCACTCAAACACTTGCCAAGCCCCGCACCGACCCCCTTAAGGATCTGCAGGCTGTTACCCATCAACATTGCGGCGATGCCCGCGCCGAGAATGATGCCCATCTCGGTCGGCGTCGCCTCGAGAATGGGGCCCATCGGGCCACCGTGATTAACATAAAAGCCGAACACGCAGCCGAACAGCAACACGAGACCAATGATTACAAACACGTTGCCTCTCCCGGCGAAGTTTTCCGTTTCAGTTGACGGTGCGGCGGTATCGGATCGCCGTCACCATTGATCAAGCCGCGTAATTTCTTTGCGATCGCGGTGAGCATCTGACTGACTCGCGATTCGCTGACCTCGAGCACGGCGCCAATCTCGCGCAGCGTCAGCTCTCTATCGTAGTAAAGCGCGACCACGGTTTTCTCGCGATCAGACAACTCGGCGATACCCTGCTTCAGCGCACGATGGATACTGTCTTCGTCTGCGGCCTCGTCGGGCGCGACCTCGTCACTGACGAAATCGAGTTCCTCCAGCGTCACCGAGCCGGCGAGACCCTGATTTCGACCGCGAAGCTCGTGATAACGGGCCACATCGAGCCCGAGCTGCTCGGCGATTTGCCGGTGCGTCGCGGGCATACCCGTTTCATTGGCGATGCGCGTCGCAGCGGCCCTCGCCTCCACGGCAACCTTCACCGTGCTGCGCGGGGCCCATGCCGCACGACGAATTTCATCAAGCATTGCGCCGCGGATGCGCAGCTTGGCAAAGGTTTCGAAATCATTGCCACGCTCTGGATCGAAGGCATCGATGGCTTCCATCAAACCGACGAGGCCCGCCTGCACGAGATCCGCATGTTCGATCGCCGCCGGAAGACGGCCGCGAAAATGCGCGGCGACGCGCTTGACCAGCTTGAAGTGACCGGCGAAATCCGCTGCGACTGCGGTCTGAGGCGCAGTCGAACAAGCCACTTCAGTGTAAGCGTCGCCGAGCCGTTTCATTTGCCACTCGCCGCCGCCGCATCTGCCAACCGGTCAATCAGGAACCGCGAACTTTCGGTATCGACGCGCAAACTCTCGAATCGCCCAGCAATCTGCCGCACCACAGCCGCAGCGGCGCTGCGCGGCGCGGCACTCAGCAGAGTTTCGCGGCGGCGTACAACGCCCATGGCTTCGGCTTCGTGCGGCACCACGCCGGCCAACACCAGAGGCAGCCCGAGGAAACGCATTGCTACCTGTTGCAGCCTTTCAAAGACCTGTTCGCCACGCTGCGTGCTCGAAGCGTCATTGATGATCACTTCGAAATTGCGACTGCGGAAATCCTGATTCATGACTTTGATCAGGCCATAGGCATCAGCCAAAGACGCCGGCTCGTCGCACACCACCACGACGATCGAGTCGGCAAGTCGCGCGAGGGTCGTCACGTGCTTGCCGATCCCGGCGCCCGTATCGATCAGCATGAAGTCGGGTGGTGGCTCGAGACGGCCCAACGCCTGCACGATGCGCGTCATCTCGAACATGTTCATCTCGGCCATATCCCGCTTGCCCGAAGCGCCCGGGATGACTTTGATGCCACCAGGTCCCTCGAGCAGCGTCTGCGACAAAGTGCAACGCCCGGCGATCACGTCGGACACGTCATACTGTGGCTGCATGCCGAGCAGCACATGGACGTTGGCCAAGCCCATGTCACCATCGAACAGCACTACCGAGTGTCCGCGGTCAGCGAGTGCAGCGGCAACGTTCAAGCTGAGAAACGTCTTGCCGACGCCGCCTTTGCCGCTTGAGAAGGTGATGACGCGTGTTTTGCGCTCGACGAAGTCCATTATTCGACACCCGAGGTGGTTTGGGCGAGCGCAAGTTCGAAGGCGCTGCCTACCGACTCGCCGATCGAGTCAACCGCAGCACGCGTCAGTGGCACTGAAGGATCAGCAGAAGCGGACAGACCGGTGAGCGGCAGGCCACGCTCGGCCATACCGCTGAGCAGGCCGAGCGGCACTTCTGTTTCCGACCAGTGAGTGAGAATCACGCCAGCGATTGGCACGGCGCAATCGAACCAGCGCGCCGCAGATCCGCGATTGAGGTACGCGGGAATGCAAAGATACACGTCATAGGTCGCAAGCTCGGGTCGAGCCTGGCGCAGATCCTCACGGTTATAGCCCCCGGCATCGACTACCAATGCGCCGGTCGCCACCCCACCCCAACTTGATTCGATGCCTGCAGCATCCGCCATGGCAAAGAATTTCTCCCGCGCACCGGGTCGCGAATCACGCGAGGCGCTGACCACAGCCGGCACTCCCTTCGCTGCGGCGATCAAGCGGGTTGCCTGCATGGCCGCGGTAGTCTTGCCACCTGCCGCTGGACCGACGAAGACGGCGGGTCGCTCGCCGAGCATGGTATCGGCCGAGCCACGCGACAGATCATCCAGCAGTCTTACCGCCATGGTCGCGCTGTCGAGTCCGGCGTCGAGCAATCGAGCGGCGTAGGCTGCCGACACACCTTGCTCGAGCAACGCCATCTTCTCGCGCAAGCCACGCACGCTGCCGTTGCCGGCTGCGAGTCGAAGTTCGAGCGCCTGCAGTTCACGACGAATGACTCCGGCGAGTGCCGCTCCGTCATCGATGGCATTAGCGGCCGCCGACGGCGTGTTGACCGTCTCGCCGGTCGGCACAGTTCGTCGACGAGTACGGTCCGACTGCAACTCGTCCTGCAAGGTCGCCGCGAAAGCCTCGCCTGCTGACGGGTCCACCGCCGTCGTGGCGTCGTCTATATCACTCGTATCCGTGCACACCAGCAATTCATGGGAATTGCCCACACGACTTGAGGAGATCAGCAAAACATCGGGACCGTACAGCCGGCGCGATCGCTCGCTCGCTTCGTTGAAGGTATTGGCTACAACCCGTTCGATACGCATGAGCTATCCCCGTTACGCGGCCGCGCTTTGTCGCGACTGCACTGTGATGCTGGTGTTGACCCGAAGATTCGTGTCCTCGGGAAGTTCCGAATAAGAGAGGATCGAGAGACCCGCAATACGCGGCCGCAGGATGCGCGACAACCACGGTCGCAGCATGGGCGAGGTGACGAGTACCGCCGGTCGGTCGGCATTCATTTCATCTTGAGCGGCTCTACCGACCGAGCGCAGCAGACCTTCGGCAAGCTCGGGCTCCACGGGAATGTTGCCGCCCTGCCCGCGCCGAGCCGTGGCATGCAAGACTTGCTCGAGTTCGGGCGCAAGCGTCATCACCGAGAGCTCATCGCCGTGCTGTGCGTACTGCTGCACGATCATACGGCCGAGCGCGATACGGGCAACGCCGGTGAGTTCGTCGATGTCCTGAACCTTCTCGGCCACCGGCGCGAGCGCGAGCAGCACACCGCGCAGATCGCGAATCGATACGCCTTCGGCAAGCAGATTTTGCAGCACCTGCGTGAGCGTACCAATCGACAATTTCTTTGGGATGAGCTCTTCGACGAGCTTCGGCGCAGCGGCCGCAAGCTTGTCGACCAGCTGCTGCGTCTCGTCGTGACCCAGCAGCAGATTGCAGTTCTCCTGCAAGATTTTGTTGAGGTGTGTCGCGATGGTGGTGCTTGCATCGACCACCGTATAGCCAAGCGAACGCGCGTAATCGCGCTGCGCAGGATCGATCCATACTGCATCGAGCCCGAAAGTCGGATCCTTGGTGCGCAGCCCCTGCAGTTCGCCGTGCACGACGCCCGAATGGATCGCCAGTTCGCGGGTTGGTTTTACCTCACCGCGGCCGATGACCACGCCGTTGACCATGATCTGATACGACTCAGGCCGAAGATCGAGGTTGTCGCGGATATGTACCTGCGGGATCAGAAAACCGAGTTCATACGTAAGTTTTTTGCGGATACCGCGGATACGCGTAACGAGCGATCCGCCCTGCTGCGTGTCGATCAAAGCCACCAGCGCATAACCCACTTCGAGACCGATGGCGTCGGCCTGCTGCACGTCGGACCAGGACAACTCACGCGGTACGGCCGGCGCGTCGTCGGATTTCTTCTCGGCAAGGCGCGCCTGTTCGCGGCGCTTGCCGAGCATCCATGCCGCGGCAGCCGTTACGCCGGCAAGCGAGAGAAACGCGAGGTGCGGCATGCCGGGAATCACGCCAAGCAATGCGAGGATGCAGGCGGTCAGCCACCAGGCCTCGACATTGTTGAACTGGTTCGAGGTCTGCTCGTGAAGCGATTCCTCGCCCGACACACGAGTGACGATGATTGCTGTGGCGACCGACAGCAAGAGCGCCGGTACCTGCGCGACGAGACCGTCACCCACGGCTAGCGTGGTGTAGCGCTCGAGCGCCATGCTCATCGACATGTCGTGCTGAAACGTACCAACCAAAATGCCGCCGATGATGTTTATCAGCAGAATCAGGATGCCGGCGATCGCGTCACCGCGAACGAACTTGCTGGCACCGTCCATCGAGCCATAGAAATCCGCCTCGGAGGTGATTTCACGCCGCCGCGTACGCGCCTGATCCTGCGTGATGAGACCCGCGGCAAGATCAGCGTCCACCGCCATCTGCTTACCCGGCATCGCATCGAGCGTGAAGCGCGCCGTCACTTCCGAGACGCGACCCGCGCCTTTGGTGACGACGATGAAGTTGATGATCACCAGAATCGCGAACACCACGAGACCGACGATGTAGTCGCCCGAGACGAGCACGGAGCCGAAGGCTTCAATCACATGCCCCGCGGCATCGGTACCCTCATGGCCCGCGCTCAAGACGACACGGGTTGACGCCACGTTCAGCGCGAGACGCAACAGCGTTGCGAACAGCAATACGGTCGGGAAGACCGAAAACGAGAATGGCCGCGCCGCCGCGATGGCCAGAAACAGAATGATCAGCGAGAGCGCGATGTTGAAGGTGAAGAACAGATCCAGCAGCAAGGGCGGCACGGGCAGCAGCAACATGCCGAGCAGCAGCAAAAATCCGAATGGGATTGCTGCCGCCTGTAGCGGCAAGTTTTTGCCGAATTGTCGAAGGTTCGACATCAAGTCGAACGGGATCGCTGCCATTTTAAGTTATAAAAATCAATGGATTAAGTCATTTCTCATCGGGTGGCAACCGGCAATCCGGGAACCCCCTCCCTACTTTGCAACCGCCGTGCCATACGGAAATCCGCCAGCAGTCGCGGCGGTGCGGATGCGAGATAAGCGCTCAAGCCGCGCGTCGATGCGCCGACTGGGCAAATGTGAGCCGTCGTATCGCACCAATACTGATCGCCGCATCCGGGTTGTTCTTGTCCGGCTGCGCCACCGTCTCCGTCTCCGACCCGTTGGCGACACCGCAGCGTCCGCTGCCGCTGCGCATTTCGGGCATACCGTGGGAGCGCGGCTCCGTCTTGCGGCAGCCAATTCCGCGGCGTGAAGGCTTCGCCTCGCGCGCAGCACCCTCCGCAGAACCTGCGGTGACGGTGCGCCAACTCGAGCCGGCGCCAGCGTCCGTGCGCGAACCGGACATGGTTGCGCTCGGTTTCGCTTCCATCACCGCACAGGCGGGAAGCGATCCTGCTCAGCGCCGCTTGCAAGCCGCGCGCGCCGCCAAGCTCGATGCCTATCGCAATCTGGCCGAGCAACTGTATGGCGTCGAGTTCGCAAGTGATTCGGTAATCGCCGACAGTCGTGTGCGCGAAGATCACATTCGCACGCGTATCTCGGGCGTCATCAGCGGCGCCGAAATCGTCTCGCTTGAACCGCTCGGCAACGACTCTTATCAAGCGACCGTGCGACTGCCGGGTCAACAGGTGGTCGCGCTGCGGCGCCGCTCGCCGTGAAAGGGTGCAGCTTTCGCGGGCGATCGCGGCGGGGCGCGCTCGTCGCCGCAAGCGTGCTGATCGCGATGGCCGCAAATTCGGCGCAGGCACAGAACCGTGCTCAAGCAAACGCGACTGCGACACTGCAACGCGAGGCAGACCGACTGCAGGCTTGCCTGGAATCAGAGCTCGCCCCTCTGCAGATCGAGTCGACGGTAAGCCGTGACGGACACATCAGCGAGAACATCCGCATGACCCGTTGGGGAAACACTGCGCAGAGCGCAGAACTCGCGGATCGTGCGCTCACGCGCTGCACATCACCCAACGGTGCGGCGGTCTCTGCCGCCGCAAGAATCAAAGATAACTGTGTCGCCACGCATGGCCTGCAACAGTTGATCACGCTTGACTTCGCAGCCGGTGAGCCGCATCCGGCCTGGTCCGCAAATGACCGCGCACGACTCGAGACGCTCATTCCGACGACGCTTACCGAGCTCTCGGGCAATGCGCGTGTCCAGACCCCGAAAGCAGACGCAATAGTCAATACTGCCGAGCAACTGCGCGTGCGACTTGAGTATCGCGGCTCATCGGTCTCGCAACGTGATCTTGACGACTGGATCCGCTTGCCGCGTGAACTGCAGATAGGAATCACCCTGATCGATACACGCAGCGGCGATCGAATCATCGCTGCGCGCGATCTGACTGCTCGGATCCGTCCCGGACTGCGTGGTCGTTTTGCCGCGAACACCGGCGACGCCTGGTTTCGCGAAGTTCGCAGTAATATCGATGATGCGGCACGAGCGATGCTCAAATCGCTTGAATGCCGCGCCGCGCAGTTCGAGGTCACGATCGAGCGCGGCAAACTGCAAATGTCCGTCGCGGGATTCCGCGGACTTGCGGAAGGACGCAGCGTGCTGCTCATACCGACCGCCGACGCGGCGGTCGCAAGTCGCTGGCCGATCGCGCGAATCCGCTCGCTGCCGCGTACCGACACAGCCGAACTCGAAGTGCTCCGCGGCGCGGCGGAGACTTGCAACGCCGGTTGCCGCGCCGTACCGCTCTAGCTTCGACGCGCCGCATCGGAGGGCATAACTGACGCCCTAGGAACCCGAGCGGCGGATCGCCGGCACACCGGACTGCAGCTCGCTGGTACGCTGCTCGATCAGTTCGCGCAGGGCAGACACTTCGGTTTTCAACTTGGCGAGTTCTGCGACCACCGATTTCATGTCCTTGGCCTGCGCATCGGAGAGAACCGCCACGGGACGTTTCGTTTCGGCAGCACCGCCACCCCCGCTCTTTGCGGATTTCTCCATCGCTGCCAAGCGCGCATCGATCTTCGCAATCCCGCTCTCGACCGCATCGGCCAGTCGACCAGTATCCCCGCTAGGCGGGGAAGGAGCCGATCGCGGCGCGGTCGCCACCGCACCCCGCAGCGAAGCGAGCATTTCATTGAGCCTGCGGGTCTCGAGCTGCTGCAGTGCGAGTCTGTCGGTTTTGACCTGTTCGCGCAGGGTCACCATGGCTCGTTGCGTCGTGTCATCGGCGATCTTCTGGAATTTTTCCAGATTCGACTCGAGCATGGCGAGATCCTTGAGCGTGCGCTCCACTTTCGCAAGCCCTTCGGCCTGCGCAGCAATCGCCACATCGAGCGCCGCTGCTCTTTCGTTGAGCTTGGAAAAAACCATCGCCACGACGACCGCCATGATGATTCCGACACTCATCATGATGGCGCCGAAAATGGCTGGTGCATTGCGGACAGCCTTCGTGGTTGCCTCATTGGTCTCGACGACCCGCGTCAGACGCTTGATCGCCTCTTGCGTTGACTGGGCGCTATCGTTGGCCGCATCGGCGGCATCAAGCACCAGCGAGGTCAGCGTCTCGAGCGGACTTTGTGCGGCAGCGTCATCGCCACCGGCTTTTGCCTTGGAATCGTCACTCATTTTAAAAACCTCCGTGACTTCGACACGACTTCATCGTGTCGGTCATTTCTCCAAACCTGTGCGCAGTCGTCGTGTCCGTGCGATCGTCGCCTCGATACGTTCACGCAACGCGTTGTCGAACGACAAGGCTGCGCTGATCCGACTAACCTCGGCCAGCATTGCCTCAGCCTTTTGATGCGCCTCCTCGATCTGTAGCTGTCGCTGCTCTACCGTTTGCACCACCTCGTTGACCTTCGCCATCGACGCCTGCAAGTCCTCGAGTGACTGGGTGACGGAAGCCGTAGCAGATACCGACTCCTCGATGACCGGCAAGGCATTCGTCGGCGTCGGCTCGATAACGACCGATCCCGCAGAGTTCGGGAGCTCCTCGAGACCTCGCTCGACCGCCACATCGGACACCGCAGAATTGGTCATCGCATTGATGCGCTGCGGGGCCATTTCCGCCGACTTGAATACGCCGCGAGTCTCGCTTTCACCCGTGCCCGCCGCTGGACTTCTACCTTCAGACATATCTTTAACCTCCTGCCTCGCCCACGGGCGACTTCGCCGCCTGCGCTACCGCCGGAACGACTCGACAGGCGCCCAGCCGCCAAACTTGTGCTTGTGCAGCTTCTGCGGCGGCACGCCCCGTAAACGGCCCGACCTGCAGTCGAAACCGATCGCCTTCCGCGATCACACGAGTCGGTGTACTGCGCCCCACCTGCGCAAGCAGCACGTCCACCGTCTCGCGATCTGCATGCAATCCGCAGTCATAGACGAATGGCCCTGTTTGAATCTCGCGCAGCCAAAGCTCGTACGCTGTAAACCCCGCAATCAACAAAATCGAAAGCGCGACCACAGCCTTGGCCGGCGCAGAGAGCGCACGGCGTGGTGCTGTGACATCGAAACCACGCGCTTCGGCGCGCTCGCGCGCAAGTTCGGAGAGTACGTCGCGCAACCTGGCATCGGTCGCCGACACGCTATCTTTATCGGTTTGCACCACCGTCGCGATCTGGTCATCGCGTCGCACAGGCTGTGACTTCGCTTGCAACGGCGAACTCGCCATCGTGTCGACGGGATGGATTGTCTTGCCCAAGGGCTCATCGGGGCCGAACAGCGGCTCTGCAGCTTGCGTCGTTGTCCCATCGAGATCCCAGACAATGGCCAGCTCCGCAAGTTCGGCGACCGGCAGCTGACGAAGACCGAGTGCGGCATGTCGTACCAGCAACAGAACGCGAAATGCGCTGCCGCGCAAGCCGTTGGCAATACGCCGCAAAGCGGCGATCTCTGGCAAAGAAAGCCCTTCGGCTTCGTCGATGACCAGCACGTGCGGCGGATGATGGGTCGCACTGGTGAGAATGGATTCGAGCGGAATATCTGCCAGCAGACGGTTGGTCGACTGCAGCAACGCGTCGGCGTCGCCCGACACATGAAACTCCGTGCGCGCTCCGGCAGCACGCAAGTCGCGCACCAACTCGCGAGAAGCACCCGAGAGTGAATCGGCCGTTGTAGCGCAAATCACGAGCACAGGTTGCTCGCCTCGAGTTACTGCAACGCGCGCTGCCTCGCTGTCGACCAAGCCCGCCAATCGTCCCGCAAATACTCTCGTCATACGCGTCCCCCGGTCATCGGCGTGCCGTTTTCGTCAAACATAAATTCAGGCGGCAACTCCGGCCGCGGCAGTTCCGGCGAGTCGAGACCCGGCGACAACGCGCTCAACCGGAACACGTACGCCAAAACCGCTGCCACAGCCCGGTAGAGTCCCTCCGGTATCGGATCGTCCACTTCCGTGGTGAAGTAGATGGCGCGCGCGAGTGGCGGTGCGGAGACGAGCGGCACACCAGCCTTGCCGGCACGCTCCTTGATGGCCGCAGCGACTTCACCGCGACCCTTGGCGAGCACGATGGGAACAGCGCTGCGTGTCTCGTCATACTCGAGTGCGACGGCGAACTCCGACGGGTTCACGATGACGACGTCCGCGTCTCGTACCTTATCGAGCATCCGTCCACGACTGAACTCACGCTGCTTGCGACGAATCTGTTGCTTAACTTCCGGACGACCTTCGATGTCCTTCATCTCGTCGCGCACTTCCTGCTTGGTCATGCGCATTCGTCTGAGATAAGACCAGCGCTGATAAGGCACATCGAGGATGGCAATCGCCGCCACGGCTGCGCTCACCAGCGTAAATATGGTCAGCGCCATCTCCGCACCGGCCGCGACCATGGGCTCGAAGGCCTCCCGTGACAGGGCGATAATCTCGAATCGACTTGACCAAAGCACGGCGCCTAGCACCGCCGCGATCGCGACGAATTTCAGCAGATTGCGCAGCAATCCCACCCACGCCTGCGTGCCAAAGATACGCTTCAGGCCGTTGAGAGGATTGAGCTTGCTGAACTTTGGTGCTGCCGCCTTTCCGGAGAAGTTGAAACCACCATTCATTGTGGCAGCCAGCAGGGCCACCACCACCGAGGTAATCAAAATCCACCGCACCGCCCAGAACCCTTCGAAAATACGATTACCGAGTACTATTGGCAGATCCTCGGGGGCTTCGATCTCTGCGCGAGAAAAGCTCAGGCTACCCTTCAATAGCGCCGAGAAACTATCGACGACACCGCCGCCGATCAGCACCAGCAGCAGGCAAATCACCAGTACCTCAACCGCACCACCAAAGTCGGGCGAGCGTGGCAGTTCGCCTCGCTCTCGTGCTTGCGAAAGCCGCCGAGCAGTGGGTTCTTCGGTTTTTTCCTGGCCTTGCTCCTCGGCCATGTTCAGGCGCCTCCGAGAAGACGCGGGCGGATATACGCACCGCCCTCTTGCCAAAGCTCGACGATGCGCTCGGCGATCGCCGGCATGAGCACGAACAACAAGCCGAAGCCCACCAGCAAACTGACCGCAAAGCCCACCGCGAATACATTGAGCGAGGGTGTCGCTCGCGAAAGCGCGCCGACACCGATATTGACCGCGAGCAAGGTAAGCAGCAAAGGCGCCGCCAACAGCGCTGCACCCTTGAAAATGATGGAAGAGAACTCGAGCAAGGATGGGATATCCATCAGCCGAAATTCACCCGGTGGCATGGCGCGCACACTCTCGGTGATCATCGCAATCACCACCGTGTGTCCGCCCGCCGTCAGAAAAATCAACAAGGCAAGCAAATTGAGGAACTGGGAAAGAATAGGCGTCGAGCCAATCGTCGGATCAAAAGACTGGGCGAAACTGATACCGACGGCCATCGAAATCTGCTCGCCAGCGGTCACCACCGCCGCCGCAACAAACTGCAACGCAAGACCCATCGAGACCCCGATCAAGGCTTCGCTGAGCAGCAGCAACAGCGTAGGTTCGCCAAAAGGCCGTCCAGGATCGGACAACGACGTCGGAAAAGCAGGCATCACCACGATGCAGAGGACCGCCGCATAAATCACCCGAATTCGTCCGGTACCTGCGGACTGACTGAAGAGCGGCGCCGCCAGAAAGAACGCCGTCAACCGCGTCAGCGGCAACAGCATCGATTCGAGCCAGTTCAGGGTCAGTACGCCAAGATCGAGCATGGCATCAGAGCCCGACGTCCGGAATACGCTCGAAGATCCCTCGTGCGAAATCCATCAACAACTGTAACTGCCAACCGCCGATCAACAAGGTCAGCAACATCACTGCGATGAGTTTCGGCAAGAAGCTGAGGGTCATTTCGTTGATCGATGTTGCGGCCTGAAAGATGCCGATGATCACGCCGACGAGCAGCACGATGACGAGGATCGGTCCGGCGACGAGACCACCCACCCACAGCGCTTCGCGCACGAGGTCGATGACACCCGTCTCGTTCATGGCAGGGGTGCCGCAAAACTGGCCGCGAGCGAACCCAAGATCAGCGCCCAACCGTCGACCAGCACGAAGAGCAAAAACTTGAACGGCAAGCCGATCATCACGGGAGAAACCATCATCATGCCCATCGACATCAAGACGCTGGCGACGACGAGATCGATGACGAGGAAAGGGATGTAGATCAGAAACCCGATGGTGAACGCTGTTCGCAATTCACTCGTGAGAAACGCCGGCAGCAACACGGCAAGCGGCGTCTCCATCGGCGCAGTCACAGCCGGTGTCTTGGCTAGATCCATGAAAAGCTTGATATCCGACTCGCGAGTCTGAGCGAGCATGAACTTCTTCATCGGATCGACCGCACGTTCTAAAGCAGTTTCGAATGGAATTTTTGATTCGACATAAGGCTGCAGCGCGACGCGCTGTACCTCCTCGAGCGTCGGTGCCATCACGAAAAACGTCAGAAACAAGGCCAGTCCGACGATGACCTGGTTAGGCGGTGTCTGCGCCGTACCGATTGCCTGCCGGAGCAATCCAAGCACGATGACGATCCGCGTGAACGCGGTCATCGACAGCACGATCGCCGGCAACAATGTGAGCAGCGTCATCAAGCCGAGCGCTTGCAGGGTCAGACTGTAGGCCTGACCGCCGCCTGCGACCGGCGTGGTTCTCAAAAGCTCAATGGCGGTCGCGTCCTGTCCGAAGGCTGTCGGTAAAACGACGAAGCCGATGGCAAAGACCATCGGCCAAAAATACCGATCGAAGAAACTTGCTCTGCGCAGACTCATGGGTTGTCTCTGGACTTATCTCTGGGTTCGAGCATTTTTGTCTTCACGCCGACTGCGCTCTCCCCGGTAGCCCGCTTGCTCGCGATGCGCGAGATGGAGCCCGGCGTCACGCCCAGCAAAATATCCCGCCCACCGAAACGCACGACCACGAGTTTTTCGCGGGCACCGAGCGAGGCATGCGAAGTAATGCGGATTGCAGATTGCGCGCCACCTTCACCACCCAGGCGAAAGCGCTTCAACATCCAGACGGCGACGGCCAGCAAACCGCCGACCAGCAGCAGTGCAACGATGTAGCGAATCGGATCCATGCGTCGAACGTCAAAGATGCTTAACGCGGTCTTCCGGATCGACCACTTGCGTCAAGCGTATGCCGTAACGCTCGTTGACCAGCACAACTTCGCCACGAGCGATGACGGTGTTGTTGACACAAACATCAAGTGGCTCGCCAGCGACCCGGTCCAACTCCACGACACTGCCCTGGCCGAGTCGCAGGAGATCACGAATACGCAGCGAGGATCTGCCCACCTCCACCGACACGCTGACCGTCACGTTCTGGATCAAATCGAGCTGCACGACGGGGTCTGCGCCGATCTCACCCTTGGAAATTCCGCTCATTACTGACTCGTTCATGCTGCAGATGCTCCTGCGTTTTTACTGGCTTCTTTCATAGCCTGTTTGCGTCGCTTGGCGGCGATGGCCGCCGAGTGGGCCGCCTCCTCCGCCTGTTCGGGTGTGAGCGCATCGACTGAATCCGACGGATCCTTGTTGTCGACGGGAGGTTCGATCACGCGCTCGATGCGCACAGCGACGTTGCCATCGGTCGTGCCGTATTCGGCATCAAAAAGATGCGTCGATTGGATGAGCACCTTGACGCTGGCGGGTGGTTTGAACCATAGGGTATCGCCCGGTTGTATCGATGCGAGGTCAAGCGCCGACACCCGCAGCGTCGCCAGTTGCGCCACAACCTCGAGCTCTGAGTCACCGACAGCATCGCGCAACTGATCGGACCAGCGTGCCGCAAGTTTTTCGTCGCGCTCGCCGGTTTGCATCCGACCGCGCAGCAGCAATCGGATCGGCTTCAGCGCCGAGAACGGGTACATCACGGTCAGCTGTCCGCGCACATCGGGACCGAGCTCAAGCTCAAAGCGGCACACGGCGACCGTTTCCTTGTCCTCGCCGATCTGGGCGAAAGCGGGATTGATTTCCCGGCTGACAAATTCGGGACTGATCGTATAGACCGGCGCCCAGGCTTCGCGAAGATTGTCAAAAATTGAGTCAAGTAGAAGTTGAATGATACGCTCTTCGGTCGCCGTAAAGCCGCGCAGCGGTGATAACTCGAGCGCACCACCACCACGACCGCCAAAGAAGCTGTCCACGGCACCGTAGACGATCGACGGGTCCATGGTGACGAGACCATAGCCGCGAAGCGGTGCAAAGCGCACGATGTTGACGTTACACGGCGATGGCAGCGTCTGCATAAAGGCGCTGAAAGTCATGACATCGAAAGGCGTCACCGTCACCTTCACCGCCTGACGCAGCAGCGTCAGCAGGCTACCGCGCAGTTGTCGGGAGAGACGATCATTGATCATTTCGAGTGCCGACAACTGACCCCGCGATATGGTGTCGTTGGCGACCAGGCTGTATGCCTGCACCGAAGCGGCGGAGGACACTGCGGCAGAAACATCCAAATCGCCACTCTGCATCGCCTCGACGAGCGCACTCACTTCTTCGCGGGTCAGCACCTGGCCAGACGTGGACATGTCCGAACTCTTGGATAATCTGCGGACGGTTATTGGAAGACGAAGTGCGTGAACATCACTTCATCGATGCCGCCGAAATCTTCGTTGCGGATCAGCACATCGTTCATGGCATCGCGCAGGGATGCCGCGACGCGCGCCCGGCCATCGACGGACGTCAACTCTTCCTCACCGAATTGGCCAGCAGTCGCAATTATCGCCGCCTCGATGGCAATCTCGTGCTTGGTCACTCGTTCGACGATCGTGTTGCCATAGTAAGTTTTGTATGCAACCTTGAACTGCACGAACCTGCGAGAGTTCGGCACGTTCAACGTGAAGTCGCGCTCGGTACCACCTGCCGTAGTCACAGGCTTGTAAGTCGCCGCGAAGCGCTCTGCTGCCGGGACTTCAGCTGCGACTTTCTCCGGTCCGCCACCAGGAATCGGCTTGTCACCTCCTGGCTCACCGGCCGCCTCACCGCTGCCATCGCCTTCACCCGCGTCTTTTTCGCCAGCCTTGGCTTCCGCCGCGGGCGGCGGGTCAAAAAAACCAGTCAGATAGAGCGTAGCGCCAGCGGTGATCCCGACGAGCGCCAAAGCGCCCGCGGCCACCATCACGAAGAACAGCAGCTTCGATTTCTTGCTCGGAGCGCCCTCCTCACCCGCTGGTGCTGCCTCCGGAGCCTTCTTCTTGTCGTCTTTCTTGTCTGCCATTGCTGTAATCCGTCAGTAATGAATAGGAGTGATCAAACAAACAAATCGACTGCGCTGCGTGATCCCTCGTTATGCCGCATCGTGGCGAGACGAGTGGCATCGGCGCTGGAGTCGGCGTCATCCGTAGTACCGCGAAGCGGCTGCCACGCGAAGGGCGTAGGCATCGACTCGCCGAAACCACGGGAACCGGACTGTCCGAAAGACCAGTTCGCCAACTGCAGTCCCGAAGCCTCGAGCGACTCTTTCAGTCGCGGCAATCCCGCCTCGAGCAGGGCGCGCACTTCCGCGTTGGCCACACCAAGATTTGCCGTCACCGCATTACCACGCAGGGTGAGATCGATCTCCATCGCACCCAAGTTGGCCGGATCGAGCTGCAAGCTTACGCTCCAGTTTTCGTTGCGGATCTGACCAAGCACGCGTTGCGCCACAGCATCGGCGAATGCCTGTGCACGCTCACCGAATGTCAATTTCGGATCGGGCGCACTCAATACCTGCGAGGTCTCCGAGCCGCCTGTGAGTAATCCTTGACCCGCAGAGGCCTGACCTTGTCCAGCTCCCTCGGCAGAGACCGCCACCGCGGCGATCACCGTCGTCGCAGCGAGATCCGGTGCTGCGCTCGGAACGGTAGTCGGCGCCGTCGCGCTCACCGAAGAGCTGGCGATATTCGCCATCGCTTGAGCAAGATTCGTATCGATCTCGCTCGGCGGCAAAGATTTCGCCTGTTGAGCCGACACTGTCGCATCGACATCCATTGACGCACGCCGCAATACCAGCTCGTGAATCGAGCGGATTTTATTGTCGGGGTTGGTCGCGATTGCCGATTGCCTCGTGGCGATGTTCATCGACTGCTCCGCAGACGGCGGAAGCATCGAGGATGGCGCTGTTTTGGCTATCGGCAGCTGAGCGTCTTGGGGCATACCGTCCAGCGTTGCCGCAATTGCCGATTGCCTCGTGGCGATTCGCGTATCGCCGCCACCGGCGGTAACCACCAGTTCATCAGCGATCAAGGAGTTGTCTGTTGCAACCGGAATACCTTCGAGCCCCGTTACGGCCATCGAGCGCGGGGCGAGGTCGATACCACCTCCGAAACTCGATGAACGCCGCAGCAGCACTTCGTTCATCGACTGCTCCGCAGACGGCGGAAGCATCGAGGATGGCGCTGTTTTGGCTATCGGCAGCTGAGCGTCTTGGGGCGTTTCCTCGGGCAAAGTGACCAGCCCGTGTGCGCGACCGACACTTGCCCGCCAGAGCAAGAGATCCTCATCCGCGAGCGGCTGAACGGTATTCTCGAGCTTGAGCTGGGAAGGAATCGTCGCACCAGCTTGGACGTCGACCTCTGACCTCACGGTCACAGCGGGATCAACCCGCACAGCGGGAGACGGCACGATGAACCAAGGCTGCGGCGTGGGCGTATCTTCCGCCTTATTCTCACCCTTCACGATCTCCGACGCCGTGAGTTTCAGCGAAGGCTCCGTTACCGCGGGTGGCTCGCTCGGCAATCCGACCGAAGCCGTCGCCACTTCGTCATTGGCGGTGCCCTTCAGCAAAAGCCGCGCGAGACTTCGATCGATACCCATCTCGACTGCGAACTCTTCGAGCGTGGCATCCGACGCGGGCTGCCGATTCGAGCCGAAAAAGCGCGCCGGCATCTCCGGCAACTCCGGCAAATCGTTGCCGGGGAGCTGCTCATCGCCGCCCTGCGTAGCGCTCTTGCCGCGCTCGGGTGGCAGCGCGGCGTCGCGCATGACGCTTGCGAAGCCGGAGCCGTCGGCGCCTGCAAAAGGCGCTGCCTCCAGCTTTTCCAACGGGTTTTTGCCTGCGGAAGCCGGTGCTCTGATCGCATTTAAAAGTGTGTCGGGTACAGCCATGATCGCGGAAGCTTCTTGCCGGTTAGTGGGTATCGATCATGGGTTTTGCAACTTGGATGCCAAGTTGCCGCCCCGCATACGCTGGGCAAGTTCGTCCATCGTTTTCTGTTGCTCGGCTTCACGCTCTCGCCGCGCCACGGCGTTGGCACGATCGGCGGCATGGTCCAGCGCATCCGCGAAGCCGCGTTTCTCGCGAACCTCTTCGAGTGCAGCCTCGAGCAGGAACTCGGCTTGTGCAACCTCGTTCGTCTGGTTTTGTGAAAGATCCGCGAGCCATCCGGAAAAATTGCGATAGAGACGAAGACTCGCGACGCCCGATCCTGCGCTCTCACGCTGCTGCACCAGCGCCCCATAGTCGCCGAGATAACGCTGTACCGTTTCGAGTCGCTCCTGCTCCGCAGACAGTGCACGTCGGCGCTCCGCCGCAGCACTCTCGGCAACCGACGCCAAGGTGTCGCCAATCCGTGCGATACGCTGCAAGCGTTGGGCGCGCTGGCCACTGCGCGTACTCATGACAGGATTCCGCCCAACTGCCGAAAGCCACCGTCGAAATCGACACGCTCGTCGATGTCCTGTTCGAGGAAGGCTCGGAGCGCAGCACGACGCTGCAATGCCTCATCGAGTTCGGGGTTGGTACCCGCGCGATACGCGCCCACCGAGACGAGATCACGATTCTCTTCCCAGGTCGCCATCAGCCGCCGAAACTTCCGCACCAGCGTGCGTTGCTCCGCGTTGACTAGTCGATTGGCGAGACGCGACACCGAAACGTTGATGTCGATCGCCGGATATTGACCAAGCGCCGCCAGTTCGCGCGACAACAAGACGTGACCATCCAGAATCGCGCGTGCCGCATCGACGATCGGATCGTTGGCATCATCACCCTCTGCGAGGATCGTGTAGATGCCGGTGATACTGCCGCCCGCTGCAACGCAACCGGCGCGCTCGACGAGCTCGTTGATCAGCGAGAACACCGACGGCGTATAACCTTTGGTAGTCGGCGGTTCGCCGACCGCCAGACCCACCTCGCGCTGCGCATGCGCTACGCGCGTCAGTGAATCCATCAGCAGCAACACATTTTTTCCTTGATCGCGGAAGTATTCCGCGACGGCACAAGTGAAATGCGTTGCACGAAGACGAATGACTGGAGAGCAGTCTCCTGGAGCGGCGATCACCACGGCGCGCTGACGACCCTCTTCTCCAAGCGTTTCGGTGACGAAATCGAGCACTTCTCGGCCACGCTCGCCAATCATGCCAATGACGATCACATCGGCCGAAGTGAAGCGGGTCATCATGCCGAGCAGCATGCTCTTGCCGACGCCACTGCCCGCAATCAAGCCGATTCTTTGGCCTTGACCGATGGTAAGGAAAGAATTGATGGCGCGTACGCCGACATCGAGCACGGCGTCGATCGGTGCGCGCTCGAGCGGATTCTTGCGCTCGGCACGCAGCGGCACGTAAAGATCGGGTTCAATCGGCCAGCCCCCGTCGAGCGGCACACCGAGTCCGTCGACGACGCGTCCAAGCAGCGACTTCCCGACACCAACCCGGGCAGTCAGCGTCATGACTCGTACGCCAGTCCCGGGCAATAGACCCTGCACAGCCGCGAGCGGCATCAGCATCACTTCATCGCCGTCGAAGCCTACGACCTCGCAAGTGATCCCCTGACCCTGCTCGGCCATGACCTCGCAGTAGGCACCCAGCGGCGCACGCACGCCACGCGCCCCGAGCAACATGCCGGTGACCCGCGTCAAAATGCCGCAAACCCCCGGCGGTGCGAGCGTGACCGCCGAGAGTCGTTCGCCGAGATTTTCGATCCGTACGGCGCTCATGCAGGCGCCTCGCGCAAGAGATCTGCCGCAGCGGAAAGCACTGCCTCGCGCATCTCTCGAAGCCGATTCTCAAGGCGATCATCGACCACTTTGTCGCCACCAGTAGCGATCACTCCGGCACGTGGCACGAGCGGATCGGCGACGAGACGCAGCGATGAGGGTCGTATCGAGGCGAGCTCCAGGACCGCGAGATCTTCGGGATTGAGCCGGACCTCGAGTGCGGCGATGCCATTCGTCGAAGCGGGCTCAGTACCCTGTGGGTTCACCGCAGCACTCACAGCAGCCAGATATCTTTGCAAGCCCTCGCCGTCCGCGAGGACTTGACGCGCAAGTTCGCTACCGATGTTGAAACTGGCTTGGGCAAGCGGCACCACTAGCCGCCGCTCCAGATCGGCATTTGTTTCGGCGATCGCGCGACCGGCGGCATCGAGCGCAGCCATCGCCTGATCAAGCGCTGCCGCCAACTCGGCCTGTGCCAACTCTCGACCCCGTTGTTCGGCCTCGGCGATGCGCTGCTCGATCTCCTCGGTCGACGGACCGGCAGAGTTATCCTCGATAGCCACAATCTCGATCGGTTCATCGCCGATTGGCCCGAACTCGAACGACTCATCGCCAAAGGCATTACCCGGCGTGATCACGGCGAGTTCCGGCAAAGCCTCGCCAGGATTGTCTCGTTGACGCGCGTATTCGCGTAGCAGGAAGCCTGCACGCTTGGCCGCAAAGTGTCTTGCTGCGAAAGTCGCCGCCGCCGGTGCATCGTGACGGCGCACCGAACTCGCCGGCACAAAAGCCCCGCGCTGACGCAATACCGAAGCGCTGTGATCGATCACCGAGTCGGGCTCCTATCAAACATAGTCCGCTCCGCGACCCGAGAGCATCATCTCGCCGGCATCCGAAAGTTTGCGAGCCGTGCGCAGGATCTGCTTGCGAGCCTCTTCGACTTCCGAGAGACGCATCGGACCCTTGCCTTCCATTTCGTCGACGAACATCTCGCGAGCACGCTGCGACATGTTGAGCAGGAACTTGTCCTTGAGGATATCGTCGGCGCCCTTGAGCGCCACCATAAGCAAATCCGATGGCACGGCGCGCATCAGGGTCTGGATGCTGCGGTTATCGCAGCCCGAGAGATTCTCGAACGCGATCATGTTGTCCTGGATGCGCTGCGCCAAATCGGCGTCACGAGTCGTCAAGCGACTCATCAGGCCTTGCTCGACCTCCGACTTGACGTAATTCATGATCTTCGCCGCTGCCTTGACCCCGCCGACGCTCGAGGACTTGAGCGAAGAGTTGGAGGAGAACTGCTTGCGCATGATCGTCTCGAGTTCCTGCATCGCCGTCGGCTGGATCGTCTCGAGCGAGGCGACACGGGCAATCGCCTCTGCACGTAGATTCTCAGGCAAGAATCGCAGTACGTCGGCTGCGACGTCGTAATCGAGAAACGACAGGACGATCGCGATGATCTGCGGATGCTCGTTGGCGATCATTTCCGAAATCGAGCGCGCATCCATCCACTGCAATACTTCGAGGCCACGATTGGCTGAGGCCGGCATGATACGGCTGAGTACGCTACTCGCCTTGTCCTCACCGATTGCATTGCGCAAAACGTTTTCGAGATAGTCGATACCGCCGCCGATGTTGGTTTGTTTCTTGATGGTGCCGATGAAGCCGTCGAGTACCACACTCACCGCTTCCTGCGACAGATCCGCGACAGAAATCATGGCGGCGCTCAGGTGCTGCACTTCTTTTGGCGCGAGGTGACGGATCACACTCGCCGCCTCCTCCTCACCCAGCAACATGAGCATTACCGCAGCGCGCTGTGTATTGGATAACGCCGTCACCTCGGCGGCGATATGCTCCGGATCGGGGCCCCCGGTATCCGCGGGAAGCGCGGACTGTGCTGCTTCGGCCATCACTGAACTCCGTCAGGAAATATCGCGGGTGATCAAATTCTTGAGAACGAGCGCGACACGCCGTGAATCCTGCGATACCAACATGCGCACGACCGTCACCTTGTCGTCGTAGCTATTGGCCGTATCGAGCAGTTCAGCCGAGATCGCCGAAGACTTTTTCTTTGGCTTGAGCCGCGCCTTGAGTTCCTCAAGCGTCTCGCCATCGCGCAACTCAATCTCGCCGTCACGCAAGGCAACACCACCCATGCCCATCGCCTCGGCTCCACCGTCTGCCATCGATGCCATCGCGCCGTCTGCACCCAGGGTGAGGAGGGCACTACCGCCGCCCATCGAGGAACCGCCTCTCAAAGCGGCCACGTTCACACCGCTCGCAGCAAGCGCGGCGAGCAGTTTTTCCTTAGTCATCTCGGACGGCGGCGGGATTTGGGTCATCCTACGAATCACCGGGCGAACGATGAAGAACGCAAGCAGCGCGATCGCCAGCGACACGCTCAAATATTTGACCAGATCGAGAAACTGTGGCTGCATCCAGAACGGCAGGGGCGTCTCGTTTACGGGAGTTTCGAAGTTGGTGCTGATGATGTTGACAACATCGCCGCGCGTGGCACTAAAGCCGACGGCGCCTTGCACAAGGTTGGTCAGACGAGTGATTTCGGCTGCGGGTAGAGGACGACGCGCCGGCGGCGTGGTCGCACCGGGCACGGGGATCGCATCGTTGATGGCGACGCCAACGGTCAAACGACGCATGCGGGGCGCCGGATCGACGACATAGCGGACACTACGATCCATTTCGAAGTTGCGGCTCTCGCTCCGCTCTTGGCCACGGATCACGGGCTCGGTCGCTGCCGTACCGTTCGCCGCGGGGTTGACCGCAGGATCGGCGGGCGCATTGGCCGCAGCCGTGGGCACCGCAGCCGCCGGCGGTTCATTGGAAAGCGATCCGGGCACACCCGCCGAACTCGGCTCGGTGGTGCTGCTCTCTTTGAGCTGCTCCGAGCGGATCCGGGTGCCAGAGTTCTCGGGGTCAAAATTTTCGACGGTCTGCTCGATCACCGAAAAGTCCAGGTCGGCGTTCACCTGGGCGCGAACGTTGGCCGTCCCGAAGATCGGCGCGAGAATCTGATTGATCCGATCGACGTAATCGGCCTCGAGTTTCTGCCGCAACTCAAGCTGCTTAGCATTGAGATCTTTTGATCCGGGTGCTTCGGTCAGCAGCCGCCCGAACTGATCGACCACCGAGACGTGCGAGGGCGTCATGTACGGAATGCTGGAGGAGACGAGATGAACGATCGCCTGCACTTGTCCATCACTCACCGCACGTCCGGCGAAGGGTGTCACGATCACCGAGGCTTTCGGGTCGACGCGGTCACGAACGAACGCGCTTTGTCTTGGCAAGGCAAGATGCACGCGGGCGTCTTTGATGGTGTTGATGCGACGAATACTCGCCGCGAGTTCTTCTTCGATGGAGGCGTTGTACCGCGCCTGTTCCATGAACTGGCTGGTCCCTAGGGGCATCGTCTCGTTGAGGAGAGAGCCGCCGCCGGCGGATTCTTTGGGTAAACCCGCAGCGGCCAACATGATGCGCGCCTCATGAAACTCGTCAGCGGGAACCGTCAGCGAACCGCTGATCGGATCCAGCCGTACGCTGACGCCGTTTTTCTGCAACAGCTGCTGCGCGGCTTCCTTGTCCGTATCCGCCATTTCGGGGTACAACGCGCGCGGCGGCGGAGTTGCGAGTGAAATGTAGGCGACCACGGCAAGCAACAACACGAGCGCAATGCCGACGTACGGCAGCACGGTGCGGACCATCGGTTGCTTGAAGAAATTGGCTACAGGGCCCGTGGGACCCGCTTCTGCACCCATCAGATCGGTCGAGCGTGCGGCATCCCGCGAGGTAGCCACCACCACGCCGGCACCATCGCCCTCGCCGTCGAGTCGCGCCTTCAGGACATCCGCTTCGACCGCTGCCATGGGGTTATACCGTCATGCTCATGATTTCTTTGTAGGCTTCGATGACCTTGTTGCGAACCTGCACGGTCGCCTCGAAAGCCACGGAGGACTTCTGCATCGCAATCGCCACGTCGGTGAGCGAGACGTCCTCGCCCCGCACATAGGCGGTCTGTAATTCTCGCGATAAACGTTGCTGGGCGTTCACCGAGTCAACCGCGGAACGCATCGTGTCCATGAAGGACGGCGTATCCGCGGCGGGCGGCGTCATCGGAATCGCCATGCCGCGCGGCGGTTCGACACCCGCGCCGATCGGCCGCACGGCCTCGCGCATCGCCCGCAGTTGCTCGAGCGCCTGCTGCATGGCTACTGAAGGAACGCTCATGTGCCCGCCGCCATCAAGCCGTGCTCACGCAGTCGGGCGAGTTTGTAGCGCAGCGTGCGCTCGGAGATACCGAGACGCGCTGCCGCCAAAGTTTTGGTGGGCGCCGCCTTGAGCGTCGCCATGATCAGTTCGGCTTCCTGCATCGCGCGTCGATCCGCGAGTGAAGGCTCAGCCTGCGACAAAGACTCGGTCAGTGTTGAGGTCGGCGCGTCCGATGAACCAGCGACGGGCGCCACGGTGTCGACGCGCTCCACGCGCGCGATCTGCTCAACGCGATCAACGGACGGCGTCTCAGCGGCACGCGCCCAAGAAATCGCCGAAAAGTGATTATCCTGCGGCAGCAGTGTGTCGAGTCCGAGGTGATCGGCCGTCAGTACGGGTCCGTCCGCGACCACCAGCGCGCGCTGAATCACGTTCTCGAGTTCGCGCACGTTGCCCGGCCAGTCATAACCGTGCAACGCTTCGACCGCGCTCGCATCGAGCTGGATATCGCCGCAGATATAGCGGTGCCGACGGACCAAGGCTCGCGCGAGCGGCAGGATGTCACCCGGACGCTGCCTCAGCGGCTTCAGTTGCAGCGGGAAAATATTGAGACGGTAGTAAAGATCTTCGCGGAAGCGGCCCGCCTGTACATCAGCCTTGAGATTGCGGTTGGTCGCTGCGAGCAAACGAAAACGTGTCTTCTGTGGACGCGTCGAGCCGAGCGGTGTGAACTCGCGCTCCTGCAGCACGCGCAACAGCTTCGCCTGCACCGCGAGCGGCAACTCGCCGACTTCATCGAGAAACAGCGTGCCGCCATCGGCCTGCTCGAAGAAACCCTCGAAGCGCGCGACCGCACCCGTGAAGGCGCCCTTCTCGTGCCCGAACAGCAAGTCTTCAACCATCGACTCGGGCAAGCAGGCGCAGTTGAAAGCAATGAAGCGACCGCTCTGGCGCAGCGAGTGATCGTGAATGAAGCGCGCCAAGACTTCTTTGCCGGTGCCCGACGGGCCACCAATCAGCACGGTGACTTCCGTGCGCGCGACGCGCGAGGCGAGTGCCAGCAGTTGCTCCATGAACGGATCGCCAAAGACCACCCCATGGCCCGACGACGCCTCGGCGGACGGCGGACTGAAAGCGGTATTGATGTCTTCTGCGATGGCGGACACTGCGGCACCCGTGGTTGGACCCGACACCTCCAAGCAAATCGCATGCCAATGCGAAAACCCTCAAGCCAAACAGTCAGTTACAAGCGTCGCTGACCGATTTCCGGCTTACTGTCGAGAAGCCGATGGCTCGTATTTGCGCAATCGTTCGATGAACGTGGTGCGCGGCAGCCCGAGCAGATCCGCGGCATGGGTGATGTTGCCGACCGTCACCCGCATCGCCTCGCGGATCCACGCGGCTTCGTACTCGGCCAGCAACTGCTTCAGATCCACGGCGGTCATCTTCGAGCCGACGACCGGCGGCTTGGGTGCCGTGATCGTGGTCGTCCAGTCGCCACCACCACTGCTACGCGGCGCATCGTCGGCAATCGCGGCCGCTGCCGCGGCGCAAGCGGCGCCCGTCGGATCAACCTCGTCGGCCTCCCACTGCCACATCTCGAGCACAGCCCGCTGCTCCTCGTTCGAGGGTGCGGGCGAACCGCGTCGTCGCGGCAGCATCACCGAGGGAATCTTGCCTAGCGACAGCTCCTCACCCGGCCAGAGCACGGAAAGTCGTTCCACGAGGTTCAAAAGTTCGCGGCAATTGCCCGGCCAGTCGTACTGCACGAGCCAATCACAAAGATCAGCCGACGGCTGAATCGGCGCACGACCCGGCTCGGCGCAGCGGCGCGCAAAATGTTCGAACAACAGCAGCACATCCCGATCGCGCTCGCGCAGCGGCGGCACATAGAGCGGAATGACATTCAGTCGATAATAGAGGTCGGCGCGAAATTCGCCGGCGCCGATCGCCTCTTCAAGATGCCGATGCGTTGCCGCAATCACGCGTACATCGACCGGCATCGAGCGCTCGTCACCGACGCGATCGATGATGCGCTCCTGCAGCACGCGCAGCAGTTTCACCTGCATTTCGAGCCGCATGTCGCCGATCTCATCGAGAAACAGCGTGCCGGAATTCGCCATCTCGAAGCGGCCACGTCGATCGACCAGTGCGCCAGTGAAAGCGCCCTTGGTATGACCGAAGAGTTCGCTCTCGAGCAACTCATGCGGGATCGCCCCGCAGTTCACTGGAACGAAGGAATGTCGCGAACGAACCGAGAGTCGATGGATGGATTGGGCGACGAGCTCTTTGCCGGTGCCGGATTCACCGAGTACAAGCACCGTGCTGTCGCTGCTGGCAACGCGCCGCACGAGCGCACGCAGTGAGCGCATCACGGCCGAATCGCCGGCCAGCGCCTCGAGCGGATCGGCGCCCGCCAAGGCCGAGGCGACGGACGCCCTAGCGACCACGACGCCCCGCGCAGCAGTGTATTTCGCAGGCCCCCCGACGGGCCGCGCAGCTCGACATCTCATCCTCCCGGAATCGTTCCGGAAGAATCCGGAACTAGTTCGTATTGGAGTTGTTAGATGCCGAGTCTAGCAAACGTTTATGAGTGAACGACGAGAATTCGACAGTTGACCTCACCCACGGTTTGCGGCGTAAGACCCCCTCCCCCGACGCCTGGGGAGGGGGTGGCTGTACCCGGTCGGAGTGAGGTCCTCTCGGGTTCGTTTTTTCAAAACGCCCTAATCCTCCGCCTCCGCCTCGACCGCCTCCGATCGATCTGTCGGCACACGCGATTTCAGCGGCCGCATCTCAACCGAATCCACTCGACGGGACTGCTCTTCTCTCAATCGCCACGCCGCCAAATCGAACTCGCGATGTAGCGCGGCCGCCTGCCGGGAGAACTTCTCGGGATCCTCCGGAAACCCGAGCGCCGCGGTGACAACAGCGTCGCGCTCCGCCAGGTATTTCTGACGGGTCTCCTCGTCAAGTGCGGCGATTCGATGAGAGAGCATTCGACCCCCAAACCGCTGCCACTTGTCTTCCTCCGATGCAAAAAGAAAGAAGTTGCGCTGCAGCTCGATCACCGCCACCTCGGCCCGCTCAAAACGCGCAAGCTTCCAACGCGCCGTACCCATCCGATCTACGTAGATCATTTCGGTTACCGTAGCCGGGTTATAGATCGCGACCAACGATTCCATCAGCGCGTGGAAGTCTGCGGGATTCTCCTCAGGGAGAAACCGACGCTTGGAAAAGATGCCGAGTTTCAGCGCGTTTTGACTGGACGCCGCAAGGCCCTCTGGAGTCACGGGCCCCGTACTCTTGGATCCATTAATGCGACTGGCTTCTGAACGGGAAATAGCCATAACACACTCCTCCTGTGAAGGATCGATGTCCCCGGTAACGCGCCTCATTTGGGGACGGGAATGTGTTCATGCGAAAGCGCCGAGGGAGAAGGCTAGGCGCGCTTCAAAACAAATGCAACTGTGGTCTTATCGGGCGCACTAGAAGCCCTTTTGATTCGCGGACACGCCCTGATGAGGTCCCGCAATATCGGCCGCACGAGGTGCAGACAATCATGAAAGCGGAACAGATCTATCGCGCGGCAGCTCAGCCGGGGTGGGCCCCCGCTTTTGAAGGTGACTAATCAAACCGACTTTGGCGACGCCTCAGTAAAGCTGGCCAAAGAGGATTCGGAGTGTTTACGAGTGGAGCACGAACATCC